>Ga0352976_1030984_pt1 | contig 11363 bp, 4 predicted proteins | sample Cowrumrumenfluid_FD_205949 | JGI IMG/M metagenome (GOLD analysis project Ga0352976, IMG submission 205949) | Metatranscriptome of Cow rumen microbial communities from the University of Illinois at Urbana-Champaign, USA - Cow X-1 rumen fluid... | ecosystem: Host-associated > Mammals > Digestive...
AGTCGGTAAGCTTAGGGTATCATCACAGTGCCTGCATAACGAGTGACGGCAGTCTTTACACTTGGGGATATAATTGGTGCGGACAATTGGGCGACGGAACAACCGTGGATAAATATACACCGACCAAAATAATGGACAATGTGAATTCGGTAAGCTTAGGAGGGTTAGACAGTGCCTGCATAACGAGTGACGGCAGTCTGTACACTTGGGGTGATAATTGTTACGGACAATTGGGCGACGGAACAACCGAGGATAAATATACACCGACGAAGATAACTGGCTTTGAGGAATCAAACACTTTCTCCGAGGGTACTGTTAATTTATCATTCAGAACCGAGACAAAATCTGACGGTTTACTGTTTCATGATTTTTATTATTCCGATAGCTTTTTCGCAGAAAAAAGCACAGTTTATAACCACGACCTTGCTAAAATGACGCTCGGTCTTGTTTTGACAGGTTTCAGCACGAAAGAGAGCGATGCATATTGGAGTGAAACAAGCAAAGAAGCCGAAAAAAAGAGAAGTGCTAACATAGTAGATGCTTATAGAAAGCTGGGCTTTGTTGTGAGTGACATTCAGTTGTATAATTACGATGTCACTTTGAACGACACAAGCGATAAAGTTGCGTTTAGCATAGCTCATAAAAATATAATTGTAAATGGACAGGAAAAAAACCTTGTTGCTCTTATATTGCGTGGAGGCGGCTACGGAGCGGAATGGTCAAGCAATTTTCACGTAGATAACAACGGAATGTTCCATGAGGGTTTCAACAGTGCAGCTACAAACGTAATGATGTCGCTTATCAACTATCTCGGCGAACATCAGTTAATGAGTGACACAAAGATTTGGATAGGAGGTTTCAGCCGTGCGGCAGCTACTTCAAATCTTTTGGTATCCAAACTTGACAGACTTGCAAATAAAGGGGAATTTTATTCTATATCACGTGATGATATCTATGCATATACATTTGCAACACCGCAGGGAGTTGTGGAAAGTTCAGAAACAGACATTCACAATGAATTGTATAACAACATTTTTAATATTATAAATCCTTGTGACGTTGTGCCGACACTTGCACTTTCGAAATGGGACTTTGGCAGATATGGGCGGTCGTTGACATTACCATATGTATATGAAACAGAAATTGATTATTCCACCTTTGATTATACTCGATTTAAATCATTTGAAATGCAAAGAAATGTTCAGAAACAATATAAGAGCATGACAAACAGTTATACGGATGCTTTTAAAGTCAGCAAAAGTGATGCTAACAGGTTAGACTCAATGCTTTATGAACTTGCTCCTAAAACAGATAATATGGTTAACGAGCATTACCAAGAGATAATAAGCAATATTTTTGCACTTGCATATTATAATAATACTTTTTCCAATCCTACTGCAGAAAATATAACAAATGGATTGAAGCAAATATATGGAAGTTCATACGAAGATATATTACTAATGATGTATGAAGATCAATCTTCATATGATCTTATATACTATACTGCCGTAGATATAGGATGCGTATTGAATGTAAGTGAGTTTATTGAAAAATATCAATTGCTTTTAAAAGTATCGTTGGCTATCGTAAGCTATCATACGGGTGATTTGGATCATACAACTAGTATTATTCTTGACAAGCTTATACTTAAAATTTTTATCAGCCTAATAAGTGGTACTTTTGGTAATTTAGGTAATATTGGTTTAAATCACTATCCCGAACTCTATCTTTCATGGCTTGAAGCGTATGATGCCATTGATTTATATGGAAAACGTACATACAAAAAGATTACTGCAAGCTGTCCTGTAAATGTAGACATATATTCAAGCGGCGGAACGCTGCTTGCGAGTGTAGTAAACGGTGAGATTGTTGAACAGATTATACCCGTTTATTTAAACAACGACAGCAAAGAAATATGGCTTATTGATGAAGATAATTACGATATCAGAATTAATGCTTACGATGATGGAACTATGACGTATTCTGTAGAAGAATACGATCAAGATTTTATTTTAATAGATAAAACTAATTTTTACGATGTTGAACTTGAAAAAGACAATAGTTATCAAACAACTGTATCGTTATGCTATACAGAAAGTGGTTCATCTCAAAATGATACTTTATTTGATTTGAATAATAACGAAACAATTTACCCTAATGAAAATATTTCTCCCGAAAATAATGATTCATATGTAGATATTACAGTTATTTCTGACGGAAATGGTTATGTTTATGGTAATCAGACTGTGCTTAAAGGTGAATATGTTTCTGTAATTGCTGAACCTACAGAAAATTACGAATTTGTTGGTTGGTACAAAAACGATAATCTTGTTTCGACTGATAAGGAGTATTATTTTTCGGCTAACAGTTCAATGGAGTTAGAAGCAAAATTCGAACCAGCTAAAATAGATTCTGATACAGACACTTTAACCGACACCGATACGGAAACCGACACGGATACTGCAACGGATACGGAAACCGACACAAATACTGCAACGGATACGGAAACCGACACAAATACTGCAACGGATACGGAAACGGAAACCGACACAAATACTGCGACGGATACCGAGACAGAAACCGACACGGATACTGCAACGGATATTGAGACAGAAACCGACACGGACACTGCGACGGATACCGAGACAGAAACCGACACGGATACTGCAACAGATATCGAGACAGAAACCGACACGGATACAGCGACGGATACCGAGACAGAAACTGACACGTATACTGCAACGGATACCGAGACAAAAACCGACACGGATACAGCAACGGATATCGAGACAGAAACCGACACGGATACTACAGCGGATACCGAGACAGAAACCGACACGGATACTGCAACGGATACCGAAACAAACGTTGACACAGACACAACGACAGACTCTAATAACGAGACAGACGTTGACACAGACACAACAATAAACTTTGATAACGATGAGACAGACGCTGACACAGACACAACAACAGACTCTGATACCGAAACAGACGTTGACACAGACACAACAACAGACTCTGATACCGAGACAGACGTTGACACAGACACAACAACAGACTCTGATACCGAAACAGACGTTGACACAGACACAACGACAGACTCTGATACCGAAACAGACGTTGACACAGACACAACAACAGACTCTGATAACGAGACAGATGTTGACAAAGATACAACGACAGACTCTGATAACGAGACAGACATTGACACAGACACAACGACAGACTCTGATACCGAAACAAACGTTGACACAGACACAACAACAGACTCTGGTACCGAAACAGACGTTGACACAGACACAACAACAGACTCTGATACCGAGACAGATGTTGACACAGATACAACGAGAGACTATGATACAGAAACAACAATTGACACGGATGAAACAGATACTGAATCGGATGTGGATACAACAATAGATACCGAGAAAGAGTCCGATATCACAACGGACACGGAGACAGAATCCGATACCGACACCGCAGCGGACACGGAGACAGAATCCGACACCGACACCGTAACGGATACGGAGATAGAATCCGACACCGACACCGCAGCGGATACGGAGACAGAATCCGATACCGACACCGCAGCGGACACGGAAACCGAGTCCGATACAGATGATACTCCCGATACGCCGGATACTCCCGACACACCCGATACTCCGGACACTCCCGACGAACCCGACAATATTCTTTACGGTGACATAAACGGTGACGGCAGGGTCACCGCACGAGATTCTTTGATGGTACAAAGATATGTAATTGCGCTTGCGACTCTTACAGATGAACAGCTTAAAGCCGCCGATGTTGACAACGACGGCAAGGTTACAATAAAAGACGCTTTGTATATTCTGAGATGTTCTATCAATCTGGCGGTTTTGCCGGTTGAAAAGTAATACTGATTTCCGGTTGAAGATGAAAGGGATTTAATTGGAAATCAGTATAAACGGTAAACTAAAGCGGCTCAGCGCAGAGACATCCTTGCTGCTCGAAATTTATTCGAACTGAATGTCTCAAATATTATTGGTAATTTTAGAGTCGGGATAAAAAATCACGATCGGGTAAACTATGCCGTTTGCCGGTTGGAACGAATCATGGCGTTTCGACCGGCTAAACGGCATGATCTGAGAATGTCATCTGCACTTTGTGTCTATTTTACCAAATTCATTTGAACTTTCTTGTCACATTGTCGTCTGTTCGACATAGTTTTAGTTGTCAACCGAAACGGTGGCAGGGTTTTATAATAATTTTTTAATTCAGAGGTGCATTAAAATTGAAAAACGCATACGGAAAAATTCTCTCTCTATTATTAGCTCTGGCTATCGGAGCCGGAACAGGAGGAGTTGCCTGCGCAGCATATGGCGGAAATTACCAAGATAATGTTACGGTAATTGATATCGCAGACACTCCGGACACTGTCGAAACTCCGGATACTATTGATACTCAGGACACATCAGATCCGGTCGACTCGGAAGATACGCCCGACTTTCCTTTAGAAACAGCCGACTGCCCGTTTGACGAGGGTATTGAGAAAAACCCGCTTCTTGGCGATACCAATTTTGACGGCAAGATTACTGCGGCTGATTCTTTAGATGTTTTGAGGATTACTTTGAAAATAGTAAAAGGTAATACCGACAGGTATTATGTAGCTGACGTCAATGCCGATGGTAAGATCTCGGTTAGAGATTCATTGGCAATCTTAAGAAATTCTATCGGTGTATCTCACAGTATTGATGACGGCATTTTAAAAGACGTTTGTTGGTATAAAAGAAACGGTGAATACTACGCTTTTGACAGCAGAGACTGTCCGATCGTCGGAGTAGTCAACATAGGCGGTATAAAATGCGGCTTTGACGTTAACGGCAAACTGCTCACCGGCGAAAACGAAATAAACGGAGTTGCATATACATTTACCGACAACGGAATTTTACATGAGGGCTGGAAATATGCCGACAATGGAAAAAGATTTTATTCAAAAGGTACTCCTCTCACCGGTTGGAACGAAATTTATGAACTCACGTATTATTTTGATGATGACTGTTTGGCATATACGGGGTGGCATGACATTGAAGACAGACATTGTCATTTTGACGAATACGCTGTTGCAGCAAAAGGTTTTACAACAATAGACGGCAAAGGTTATTATTTCGACGAAAATTTCGATATGAAAACAGGGCTGTTATACATTAACAGCAGACACTATTACTTCTACCCCGATGGAGGCTATGCACAAGGTTGGCAAACTATAGACGGCGAAGTTTATTATTTTACCGAAAACGGTTCTTCAGCTTTGGGGTGGACTTGCATTGATAACGATATGTATTATTTTCTCGATGAACACACATTGGCAAAAGGTCTGACGACAATATCTTGGAACACATATCTTTTTGATGAAAACGGTATCTGTCAATATGGTTGGCAAACGGTTGATTCAGATACTTATTATTTTACCGAAGACGGTTCTGCTGCAAAAGGAGAGTATGTTATCGGTGACAATACATACCGATTTGGTTTCGATGGAATATTTACAACGGGCTTCTTCAGCGTAAACGACAAAACTTATTATAATGACGAATTTGGGTTTGCCGTTTATGGTTGGTTAACAATTGATGATAAAAAATATTATTTCAACAATGACGGTGTAATGTGTGTCGGAGATGTCACAATAGACGGTGCCACTTATACTTTTGACGAAAACGGAGTATTGCAAAACGGTTGGATTACTGTTAACGGTTATCGAGCTTATCTTGCGGACAACGAACTTGTTACGGGCGAATATACAATAGACGGCGAACTCTACTTTTTTGGAAACGATGGATTGCTTTATACCGGTTTCTATACCAAAAACGATAAATTACACTATAGAAACGACCATGGCTTTGACGTTTACGGTTGGGTTGATATTGAATCGGAAAGATATTATTTTATTGAAGATGGTTCTGCCGCCGAAGGCTTTTTGACGATAGGCTCCAATATGTATTACTTTATAAACGGTGTGATGCAGAGAAATACTTCTGTTGGATTATATAATATAGACGAAAACGGAATATGTATAAGGGTAACAGTAATAACAGGTCCTCTTGCCATTTACAGAGCCGATGAAATAATCGCTTCTATAGGAAGAAACGCAAACAATATTCTCTCTTATGTAATGAGTCACGTTTACTACTATTTTGTTTATGTAGCAGATGTTTATAACAACCCTTATAATGCGGATTGGGCTGAAATTGCGGCTTATGCCATGAATCGAGGATATGGTGCATGTTATCATTTCGCGGCTTTGAACGATATTTTACTTCAAAGCGCAGGTTATCAAACAAGAATAGTGGTCGGCACGGGTTATTATCCCAGTTTGCATTGTTGGAATCAAATATATGTTGACGGCGTATGGATAAACTATGACGGAGTAAGCGGTTTTTACGGCGCATCAACTTCATATCTTATGTCGCTGGGTTTTACCTTTGACAGATATGTTTATCCAACCTATACTCGATGATGATTTATTAATATGAGAAAAACGAGAATTATTTTTATTGTTTTATTTTTTGGGGCGTGCATTATCCCGACGGCTTTTATGCCCTTTGTTTCGGTAAACGAAACGGCTGAAAGCCGAAAACTCTCTGAAATGCCTTCTTTTTTAACGGAAGACGGCAAACCCAACTTGGATTGGTCTGTTCAATTTGAAACATATCTATCTGAGCATTTTGCATTCAGACAAAACCTTGTTACGCTCGACAGCCTTGTAAAATCAAATGTCTTTAAAGTTTCGTCAAACGAAAAGGTTATTACCGGCAAAAATGGATGGCTTTATTTTGCCAGCACTCTTGACGATTATCTCTCCAGAAACACCATGAGTCAGCGCGGAATAAATAATACGGCAAAAACTCTTTCTCTTATTCAAGAATACGTCGAAAGCTGCGATGCGGAGTTTGTGTTTATTTGTTCTCCCAATAAGAACACTATATACCCTCAAAATATGCCCGACAGATATATTCCTACAGGCGATGCATCAAATCTTTCAAACCTTTATGAGGCTATGAAGTTATATTCTGTAAATTATATAGATTTAAAAGCACTGTTTCTCGCACAGGACAAAACCTTATATCTTTCAAGAGATTCGCACTGGAATAATGAAGGAGCTTTGCTTGTTACCAATAGTCTGTTAGATTATTTTGACGTTGAGCATGATGATTTTTCGGCTGTTCCTCATCATTCGCAGTTATGTTGGGAAGGCGACCTCGACTCCATGATATTTCCTGTCATGCACAATCTTTGCGAACAGGAAATATATGATTACACGCCAAGTTTCAATTATATCAGTAATTTTAAAACTGAAGACGATATGACGATTAAAACGATAAAGGAAGGAAAAACGGCGCGCATGCTGATGTTTCGCGATTCATTCGGACGTTCTCTTTACCCTTTTATCTCTGAAAATATATATAAAGCGGAGTTCTCGAGAGAAACACCTTACCGGCTTAGTCTTATGAAAGACATAGACGCTCAATTTGTTGTTATTGAGATTGTTGAAAGAAATATTCCGAATATTACAAAAGCTGCGCCTGCTGTGCCGGCATTGGCAAGACCTCTGGACGTATCGGCAAGAGTTGTAAAAAGTTCTCTCAACAAATGTTATGTTACAGAAAAAAGCGGTATGACAAAAATTTACGGCTTACTTGACGAGCAATATTTTGATGATACGTCTGATATATACATAACGCTCGAAAGCAACAGCATTTTTTGCTATGAAGCATTTCCCGTTTGCGAAACCGAACTGTTAAATATTGATAACAGCGATTATGGCTTTTCGCTTTTTGTCGATACGAATGTTCTTCCGGCCGATATCTACAAAGTTAACGCGTACATAAAAAATAATGACGATTTCATTTGTACCGATGAATTATTAACGCTCGATTTATTATCTTAATTTGAAAGGTTTGATAATTATGAAAAAAACATTCGCTATTATTTTTGTTTCTTTATTGGCTTTTTCAACTATGACAGCATGCGGCAGCAAATCTGATAATGCGAATCGAGAAACATCTTCAAGAGTCTTATACAGCGATAATGATACTGCCGAACAGGAAACGAAAAAAATAACTGCCTCAGTCGTTTCATCTAAATCGGATTCTGATACGGATGCCGGATCAAAAAACAGCTCCGATGCAGATTCGAAGAAAAAAGATTCGAAAAACAAAACTGCTGTCTCTAATATGACGGTTTCTTCCGGAGCAGAAAGTGTTTCTTCTTCGTCTGTTTCGGTCAGCTCAAACAACAATTCTTCGGTTTCGGTATCATCTGCCGTATCAACAGAAATCAATTCGAATGATAATGATAATGTTACTTCAGAAAATACCGAAGAAGATAACTCGAATGATAATAACGGCGAGAGCAGCAGCGAACCGCAGACTGACGGCACCGTCAGCGAAGAAGTTTCAGATGAGACCGATACTATGTTTGATGAAATCAGCGATACCGAAAATACTTTTGCCGACGAACTGAACCAAGACGATTTTAAGGCGGATATCAACGGAACCGAAATCAAACTTGAAGACAACATCGAAGATGTTGTCGCCACTTTGGGCGAACCGATAGACATTATCAAAGCACCGAGCTGCAAATATGCTGGTTTAGAAGACAAGACATATATTTATGACGGTTTTACTATAAATACTTATCCAAATTTCGACGGTTCATTAGATTATGTAGCAGGTATCGAGATAACAATCGAATCTTTTGAAACTTCAAGAAAAATAAAAATCGGATCGAGCGTTGAAGAAATGCTCGCCGCATACGGTGAAAACTTTGCAACTGTCGGCAATACATACAGATATATTCTCGAAGATCGGATATTATCGTTTTACGCCGAAGGTGATGTCATAAGGGAAATCAGTTTTATTTTGAATAACTAGGGGAGGTTTTTGTTTGGTATTTAGTTCAAGTGTTTTTTTGTTTATCTTTTTTCCTATTTCTTATGCACTGTATCTTATTCTGCCGAATATTAAACTTAAGAATATTTTTCTTGTCATTGCCAGTCTTATTTTTTATGCATTCGGAGAACCAATCACCGTTTTTTTGATGCTCTTTTCTGTTATTGTAAATTATCTATTGGGTATATCCATAGCAAAATCAAAAACAAAAGGAAAGATCTATTTAATATCTGCCGTTGTATTTAATCTTACTATTTTATGTATTTTTAAATATCTTGCTTTTTTCATAGGATTAATCAACGATATTTTGCCTGAAGCGATGTGCCTGCCGATTCCGAATATCAGACTTCCCATAGGTATTTCTTTCTTTACATTTCAAATATTGTCTTACGTTATTGACGTTTACAAAGACAAAAAACTTGTACAAAAGAATTTGCTCAATGTTATGCTGTATATTTCTCTGTTTCCACAGCTTATAGCCGGTCCCATAGTAAAATACTACGATGTGGCAATGCAAATTGAACAAAGAGATACTACCGTTGAAAATACAGCTTTAGGTTTAAGGAGATTCATTATCGGACTGTCGAAAAAACTGCTTATCGCTAATGCCATGGGTAGAATTGCAGATAATATGTTCATGCTGCAGGACTTAGAACAAAGTACACTGACCTGCTGGTTAGGCGGTATTACATATACTTTACAGATATATTATGATTTCAGCGGTTACAGTGACATGGCGATAGGGCTAGGAAAAATGCTGGGATTTTCGTTTAGAGAGAACTTTAACTATCCGTATATCGCAGAAACCATGCAGGATTTTTGGCGAAGGTGGCATATTTCATTATCTACATGGTTTAAAGAATACCTTTACATTCCGCTTGGAGGAAACAGGAAAGGCAAGCTTAGAACGGCTTTTAATAAAATAATTGTATTCTTTTTTACGGGTCTATGGCATGGCGCAAATATTACATTTGTAATATGGGGTCTTGTACACGGCTTATTCTTAATGCTCGAAAGCTATAACATCATACCTTTAAAAAAGATAAAATTTAAGCCCATTAAGCATTTGTATACTATGACAGTTGTTATTTCGACGTTTGTTATTTTTCGTTCGGATAATTTTGTTTTCGCATGGAATTACATTAAACATATGTTTATTAACTTTCATATAAGTTCATTATCTTTAAGTATATTTTGTGAACAGTTTGATGCATATTCTATGTTTATGTTAGTTATAGCTGTGGTATTTAGTCTACCTATTATACCAAAAGTGCAAAATAAGCTTTCAAATAAAAAAGTTTCAGCTGCAATTGAATATGTTTCTTACGGATTTTCTCTGGCTATGGTATTTTTGTGCATTATTTCTTTGGCATCCGCATCGTACAATCCGTTCATATATCTGCAGTTTTAACCCAACGGGCAAACAGTATTGCCCGCACAACTTGAAAAAGTTTGGCGGAGAAAGCAGAAAAAAGTCAGGCTCATCATTGAAGCATCATCGTATACAAAGAACAAGGAAAGGATACGTGTTGACGATCACAACCGTGAGATCGTGTTTGTTGACGGAATGACCGTGGCGATTGATGATGTTTATATGATAAAGGTAGAATGACAGTTCACTTACAAGAATAGTATGATATAAACGGTGATGACCATGAAAAGAATAATTGCATTTTTATCAATCCTGCTTGTAATGATTACAGGCTGCACTAAAGAAAACGAAGTAACGGAGATCGACAGTATGAACACAAAAACTTCAACGCTGGAATTTCATTCGTTTGATGGCGGCGGATCTGAATACAGTGTCGTTATCGAGGATACAACGATTGTCTCGTATACCTCTGAACGCAAATACAGCGACTGTAACCACGAAGAACTTGACGGCGCGGGGTATACGGTTATATTCACCTTCACCGGATTGAAGCAAGGTGAAACGAAGATGACCATTCAGGAGCGATCGCCCATTACGGATAATACCGATACGGTATATAGTATTACAGTCGCAAATGATCTTACTGTGACGCTAACGGAAATGACAACAAAGGATATTGACGCTGTTGCAATTGAACCGATCCCGACTCTTGTTATAGACACCGGCAAGCAAGTGTTTTACGCGCATCCGGAAGACAACTCTTCTGCACAGGTCTTAACGGAAAAGCTTAGCGAAGGCGAGATAAGCGTAGATATGAGCGATTACGGGAATTTTGAGAAAGTCGGAGATCTGCCGTGGGAGCTGCCAACAAACGACGAAAGCATTACGACAAGACCCGGCGATATCATTCTTTATCAGGGCAGTAAAATCACGATCTATTATGATGAAAATACATGGGATTTTACACGTCTTGCAAGGATTGAAGACGTGACAAAAGAAGAACTGCTTGAAGCACTCGGCACGGATGATGTGACCGTTAGGTTTTGGATTGAGTGGAG
>Ga0352976_1051863_pt1 | contig 11346 bp, 5 predicted proteins | sample Cowrumrumenfluid_FD_205949 | JGI IMG/M metagenome (GOLD analysis project Ga0352976, IMG submission 205949) | Metatranscriptome of Cow rumen microbial communities from the University of Illinois at Urbana-Champaign, USA - Cow X-1 rumen fluid... | ecosystem: Host-associated > Mammals > Digestive...
TGAAAGAACAGTTAAACAGAGTAGAACAAGGAGATTATACTCAAGAACAGTTAAATGAAATGGGAATAGATTTCTCTTTAAGATTTTATTCTTATGAAGAGATTAATCAAGGCCCAATGTTTTTCTCTAGAGATAAAAGTTATCCAGATTCAGAATTATCAAGAACTTTAGTTTTTTCAAGTTACAAGTGGTATGATAATAATAAAATAATATATAGCATAGATTATGATGGAATATATATTTATAATTGTGCAACTAGAAATGGTCAAAAAATAATTGATATTGAAGAACCTATTGAAATAAATGAAGCTAAAGATGGAAAAATAGTTTATAACGAAGAAAATGAAATTTCTATAAGTGTTCAATAATTATTATTATGTAAAATTGGAAAAAATGTCCAGAATATGCTATGATATATAGTGAGAGATTTTTATTAATAGAAAAAAGGAGGTGAGCTTTATGAATAGAAAAAGTAGAATTCCAGCGATAGTTTTATTAATAATAGGAATAGTTTTTATAACTATGGTGTCATTGATATATAATTTTAAAAAGATTAATTCATTAAGGAAAGCTACAAATAATGATCAAGCTGGAATTAGTGTTTCAGATGGATTAAGTTCATATAAACCCAAAGGTAAAGTAGCTGAAGAAAATAATACTATAATACCAAGTAGTGATATAAAAACAAATTCAATTCTTTTAGTAAAATTAATAAATTATAATTGGGATAGAGTTAAAGCTCAACTCATGACTGGATATGAAAAAGATAATGATGGCAATTATATATATTCAGAAGGATATACTTTATATTGTAATAATACCACAGTTAAAAATGTTATTTTTGATATGAACTATAAAGATGAAGTTATTGGAAATGTTAAAGTTGGAGATTCTTCTGAGATAATAAAAGAAAAATTAGGAGTACCTACTTTTGAAGATAAGGAATTAGGTATTTTAGGTTATAAAACGAAGGAAGTATATGCTTTTTTCTATGAGGATCAAATATGTGTATATCCGAATAAAGATATGAATAATTTGGAATTTGAAGCATTATTAGTTAAGTATTATATTGGTCAATTGGATGGAGGCCAAGTAAGTTTTTTAATTCAAATTAGAAATCAATTTTCAGATTTTACAATTGAAGAAGAAGGAGCTGATATTTTAGTAAGCTCTGCAAGTAGAAAAATAGAAATAATCATAAATGATGGAAAAGTAAAAAAAATAATTTTATATAATGGCTATAAAAAAGCTGGAAATATAAATGAATATTTAAATAATGAAGATATTGAAATCAGTGTTAAAGATTTAGCAGAAAAGATAGAAATTGAAAGGATAAAATAGTAATATGAGCAGGAAATTATTAAATAGTGTAAAGAATTTAATAATTGTTATAACACTAGTTGTTGTATTTATAATGTTATTGTCAACTAGTGTGTTTGCTGCGTCTAATAATGAGACTATTGATGTTATTATGAGACAAAAAATTTCAGGATGGTATATGGCAATAAGAGGAGTTTCATTAGCTGTTATGCTTGTATTATTGCTTATTGTTGGACTTAAATTAATGGTGTTTACTGTTTCTTCTGCAGATAAAGCTTTATTTAAAAGAATTCTTGTTGATTGGCTTATTGGTTTTATTTTATTATTTTTTATATATTATATAATGTATGCAGTAATTCTTTTAAATGAGAATACTGTTAATCGAATGAAATCATGGGGATATGAATTATCTGGATTAAGTTCAGAAGGAGATAATGAGTATGATTTATATGAGTATGCGATGTCTAAAGCTTATGAGATAAAATTTACATCTGGAACCATAGGAATGATAATGTATATCATGTTAGTTGTTTATTCATATAAGTTTGTAATCATTTATGCGAAGAGATATATTAATGTTATTGTTTTAATTTTAATTGGACCCGTAGTTTGTGTAATTACAGCTTTTAAAAGAGTTTTAAGTGGAAAAAGTGGAGATGTATTAAAAAAATGGATCAAAGAATTTTTATATAATGTTTTGATACAGTCATTACATGCATTATTTTATGCTAGTTTAGTAGGAACAACTTTAAGAATGTCTGATGAAACAGAATCTACAATTGGAGCTTTATTAACATTAATTATTTTTGCATTCATTTTTAAATTAGATGGAATTGTAAGAAAGATATTTAATTTTGTTGGTGGAAAAAATACTATCACAGAATATAGTCTTACTGATACTGCTAAAAATGTTAAGGGATTGGCAAATAAAGTTCAAAGTGGTGAATTAAAGGATTCATTAAATTCAAAGTTTCAGTCAAAAATTGATTATTTTGAAAATACTGATACAGAAAAGATTATGGCTGATGTTGGTAATAAAATGATAAAATTTAAAAATGACGCCGTAGGAAAGGCTAAAAATACATTAAATTCTCTAGATGGAAAAAATGTAAAAGTTACTAAAGAAGAAATTGCTAAAGAGCAAGAAAAGATTGATAATCCTAATGATATTCAAAAAGTACTTAATACGGTTCAAGGAATTGCGTTTGCAGCGTATGGTAAAGGACTTAAACTTACAGCTAAACAAATAGATAAATTTAAAAAATTGTTAGAAAAAGAAATTGAAAAAACTAAAAATAATATGTCATTGTTAAAAGAGGGAATTGATAGTATTAATTATTTAAAAAATTATTTGAGAAATTTAAAAAATAATAATTATTATTTAAGAAATAATGAAGAATTAATGAACATTAATGAAGAGTTTCTAGGCGATGCATATAAGACTGTAATTGATGAAGATAAAAGACCACAAGTTATATTTGATGAACTTCGTGATGCATTGGATAGATGTTCAAATATTATGGATGCTTTATATGAAGTAGAAGGTCCTAAAGCATTTTTATATCCAAAAGTTGGTTCTCCATTATTAGGAATGCAAGTATTAGCTTATCAAAATTATGTGAAACAATTTATGAATTCTGATATCATGAAAGTGGCTTCAAATGGTGTGTTATTGGAATATAATAATGTTGGAGATGTTTTAGGTATTGCTAAATTTATGGTAAAAGAAGATGAAACGCCTCAAGAAACAATGGCATTTATTACTAAAAAGTCATTGAATATTGATCAATTAGAAGAGGCTAACGAAACAGTTGAAACAACACCAGATATTTTAGGAATGGATTATTTAAACATAGCTCTAAATAATTTTATTCCTGGAAATACAATTAACATTAAGAAAATTTCTACATACAAAAAGTTTGGAAAAAATAAAAAATATAAATTTAAAAGATTTAATGTTCAAAGTACTAAAACTATTATTAGTGTTTTAAATACTAGATATGTGATGAATAATGCATGGTTACGTAGAATGAATGAGATAAGTAAAGAAATTGATTTAGGCACTATAAATGTTAAAGATGTTTCAGAAATAAAAACAGGAACTAAAATAATATATAAAGGAAAATTAAATAAATCAAGAAAAATAGCATTAGAACATCAAATTGTTTTACAAAGATATAAACAAAGAGTTCAAGATGGAAGATGGGCACAGTTGTTATCAATTTCTGAAGATATGACTTCAAAATTAAATAAAAAGAGAAATGAATTATCAGATAATCTTTTAGCAATACATCAACTTCAATTTATGGGAAAAGCTATACCAATGAATAAAAAAGTTGTAGTATTTGGTCAAATGGCAAGTAATTCATTGGGGGTTAATAATTCTGCAAGTGAAGTAAATTTTGCAATTAATAATAGAATTATTACTAAGGGCCAGTATATTCAATCAATGTTACAAGAAAATAATATAGTTGTACAAGCAATATTTGATTTTATACCTGATAAAGCAGTTGTAAATATATATAGTTCACAATTGATGACTGAGAATGAAAATATTATAAATTTAAAGAAAGTTGGATTAATAAAAAATGAAGAAATAATTCAATATGTTGTAAATGAAAAAGGTGAGATTGTAGAACAGAGATTAGATATTAATGGTCAAATAATTACTCCTGCAGAAGATGAAAATGGATCAATTTTAAGCGTTTTTTCTGATGATAAAATATTTGTTCAACATATTGTTTCATTTGATGGAGAAATTGTTAAACAAACAATTTCAACTGATGAATCAGGAAATTTATCTTTAGTTGTTAATGAAACAAATGATAATGTTTCTAATCAATATAATGTTGATACTATTTTAGAAGAAGTACATAAATTAGTTTATGAGGAAGTTTCTGATAATTTATATACACAAGTTGATTTTGGTGAAGTAACTGCTGATTTTGCTGATTTAGTAAAATCAGTGAATGATATTGCTATAGAAGAAGCTTCTAATGAAAATGAGATAGAAAAATTAAATCAAATGGATGATTTAATAAATAAAATTACACCTGAGGTTCCAAAAGGAGAGCAAGTACTTGAGTATATTACAGATTCTATAATAGTAAATACTGCTATAGAAAAAGGAGAATATAATTTAGAACTTGATAATCAAGCAAAAGAAGAAGTTCTAGATAGATTAGTTGAAAGTGGAGTTGTTAGTGATGATGTACATTCTAATCAGCAATTAAAGAATGAAGTATTAGGGTCTATAAAACAGAGAGCGGATAATATAGATGAATCTGTAGTATTGGAGTCTTTAGTACAACAAGAAATTTCTAAATTGTTACAAAATACTTCAAGTAATAATAAAGATGCTACATCAACTAATCAACAAGGGTTGGTAAATAACATTTTTAGTAGTAATAATACTTCAGCCGAAAAAAATCAAGTTAGTATACAAGGAAGTTTTTCTAGGTTAGATAGTGTAATCCAAACAGTAAGTGGTCAAAATGAAAATAAAACACAAATTGAAGTTAATTCTATAAATAATAATAGAAATCTTACTTCTAATATTTCAGATTTTTCTAATAATATAGATTCAAATAATCAATTAAATAAGAATAAGTTTGAAGATATATCAGAAAAGTCTACTGCCGATGTGGTTTTAGAACAAGTATTAGAATATATTGCAGATACTGCAAAAGATAAAGTTCAAAAAAAGGTTAGTGAAGATAAACAAAAAGTTGAGGAATTTGTAGAAAGAGAAACTAAAAATGCAAAGAAGGTTATTAAACAATTAACAGATGTTGATTTTCAGGATGATTCAGAACAATATGGAAAAGATGATATGTTTATAGTTTTCATCTCTGGAGCAGTAAAAAATCCTGGTAAAGTTCAAGTAAAAATTGGAACAAGGATTAGAAATGCAGTTGCTAAAGTAGGGATTATTGAAGGAGTTACTGATTGGGATGGATTAGATAGATGGTTAAATGAAAATTATAATATGAATATTGATTCTCCAATTGGTAATGATATGATGACAATTTGGGTTCCAACTAAACGAGAAAGTTTTGATGAAGATGACGAAAATACAGAAGTTAATAAAGAAGAAAATGATATTAATAAATATAAGAAAACAATAGAAAAAATTATTATTGAATATATGAGAAAAAATAAAATTTCAGAACCAGAAACTTTGAAGAGATTGGTCCATAAAAATATGATTATTTCTCAAATTCAAAAGGAAATAAAGGATGATAATATTACAAGAAATGAAATTAGTAAGTATTTTGAAAAATTTATCAAACAAACAAGAAAAATAAAAGATGCTTTAGAAAGAGTAACTAGCTCAATTCAAGTAGTATCAACAAATGAAATTAAGCCTGATAAAGTGGATATTCAACAAGAAAAAAACAGAGAAGAAAAAGCAACAATTAATAATCTTTTAAGTGAAGTTGTTAATGATGATTTAAAGAAATTAATTGAACAAATAAAAAGTAATGAAGATAAAGTATTGGCAGGGTCAGCACAGCAAAATGCTAGAAAAAAATATTTAGAGATGGATTTGAATGCCATGCTAAGAAATATGATGAATAATTAATTATTGAGAAAGGAATGTGATTAATATGAGAATAAAAGAAAGAATAAGAAAATTACTGGTTAGTACATTTATATTTTTATCAATATTTAATTTCATAATTTCAAGTGGTGGTCCAATAAGTATTGTTGAAGCAACGTCAGGAGAGGAAAGTAATCCAACATCAACTGATAATTTAACTAATATTGAAAAAACTGAAGCAGCTGCAGAAGAATTGATAGGTTTGAGAAATAATGGTGTTACAGGTATTATGAGCTGGTTATTAAGAGTTGTTGTTGTTGGAGTTGCATCAGTTTTTCAAATAGAAACATTTTTCGTTGCTAATTCTCAAGGAAATGATGGAAGTGTAGATGATGTATTTATAACACCATTACATATCTTTTTTAATAAATTTACATTAACAGATATTAATATTTTCACAACAGATGGATTAGATTCAGATTCATTTGTTTATAAAATGAGAGTTAATGCATCAATGTGGTATTTAGTATTTAGAAGTATAGCTTTAGGACTTATGTTAGCATTGTTATTATATACAGGTTTAAGGTTAATGCTTGCTAATTTTGCTGGAGAAAAAGCAAAATATCAACAATTGTTGACTAATTGGGTTATGGGGTTAATGTTAGCATTTTTTATACATATAATTATAGTATTTGTTATTAATGTTAATAGTACATTAGTATCTATAATAGAAAAAGCAGCTAATTCTGCTAATATTACAGATATGGTAGAAAGTATAAGAAATGCAGCATTTTCTGAAAGTTATTTATTAGGTTTGGCTGCAACAATAGTATATGTATTAATGGTAATTCAAACAATGATATATTTATTTATATATATAAAACGTTTATTAACAGTATTATTTTTGGTAATAATATCTCCAGTAATTGCAGTTACATATTCTTTAGATAAGTCAAATGGTGGAACTGCTAAATCATTAAATGGATGGTTTAGAGAATTTATGTATAATGTGTTTATTCAACCAATTCATTGTATTATATATGTTGTTATGGTTGGTGTAGCATTAGACGCATTGTCAGGTGCAGGTGAAATTACTGAACTTGAAAGCTTAGGGCCTGCTATTATTGCAATATTATCAATGTTATTTATTAGAAAAGCGGAAGATTTATTAAGAGAGATATTAGGATTTAATAAGTCTACAACATTAACAAGCAGTACATCTATTGTTAATTCTGTAACTAGTACTGCAATTGGTGCTGCTAATGTCGCTGCAACTGTGGCAACTCATGGTGCAGTGCCACTTGGAGTTGGAGGTTCTAAAACACCATTTGGACAAAATATTAATAATAGTAATACTACAACAAATAATACACAAAATATGTTTTCAAATGTAGCTAATAATGTAAGTAATTTCTTTAATAGAAATGGTGAAGAAAATGGATTAGCATCTAATATAGGTGGATTACTTGGTAGAGGTTCTAATAATTCAGAAAATGGTAATGGAATTGGAGATAGCATTTTCCCTGGTGGAACTGATAGTGATGGAAATGATGATTCAGGAAATGATAGAGGTTTATTTGATTTAAATGATGATGAAAATGATGTTAACAATAGTAGTGAAAATGATACTGGAAATAATTCTAATGAGTCAGACGTAAATGGTGCACCTGGAGGAAGCGGCTTTGGAATTCCTTTAAATAAAGAAAATGATGAAATTGGTAAAGATAAAATTGCCGATGCAGTAAAAAAAGTTAATAAGAATAACAAAAATAATAATAACAATAGTAATAATAATGAAACTAACAATAATGAAATTAATAATAATGAAATTAATAATAATGAAGAAGATTCAGTTGATAATAAATCAGAAAATTATAATAATACACAAAATAATTCAAGATTTATTAGTGGTGGAATACCTGGAAGTGAATTAGCAGAATTGATAAAACAAGTAAAAATATTAAATGGAAAATTAGATGAATTGGAAGAAAAGAAAGATAAAGCACAGGAAAAACAAGATATCTTAGATTCAATTGGAAGTGCTCTTCCTTCAGAAGAAACAGAAACTATTAGAAATAATTTAGAAGTAATTTTGGAAGATGGTAATATGGATTCTGCAAGAGAATATGCAAATTCTTTAGGAGAAAATACTGTTGAAGGTAGATATGCTAATGCGTATTTAGATATGAAAGAAGTAGAAAGTGCGCAACAAGAATATGATAGCGTATCTAAGACAAAAGAAGCAATACTTGATGAAGCAAAAAAGAAAGGAATTGTTGATTCAAGTGGTGTAAGAAGATTATCTGATGGTGATTATAGTGTAGGAAATAATGAGAATATTTCAGAAGAAAATACAATATCAAATGGTGGAATAAGCTTAAAGAATACTTCAGAAGAACCAACTAAAGGTAGTGAGTTAGATAAAGAAAAAGCTTCAACCCCTGTTGATACAACTGTAGAAAACATCGAAGTAAAGGAAGAGATAATTGAAAATGTAGATAATGAGGAAGAAGTGGAATTATCTGAAATAAGAAGAACTTTAGATGATGTTTCAGGTGGTAATGTACAAAATATATTACGAGATTCAGCAGTTAAAGATGAAACATTAAAAAATTATAGATTAATAGAATTTTTAGAAGGAAAAGCAATTGTAGAAGCTGGATTAACTGATGATTCATTAACAAAATTTAATGTGGAAGTAGTTGCAAAAGTCGGTAAAGGTTCATTTAGTCAAAGTAATTTTGATGAAGCACGTAGAAAAGTAGAACAAGAAGGTGAAAAAGCAATGAGTAGTTTAAGTAAATATTTGCAGGATCCAAATTTAAATACAGCTAGAGAATTATCACCAGGAGGAAAACAATATGCTAAATTGGTAGCTGAGGCTCAACAAGCAGGATTAGTAGTAACTGCTGCTAGAACAATGTCTAACCAATCTGCTCAAAGTAATAGAGTAGCAGAAACTGTAATACAACAAAGTGGATCAACTTATTCATCAGATTCTAGAGTTAATAATGTAGTAGGCCAAATAAACGAAAGAAAGAATTCTAATAATCAAAATAGTAATAATTAGAAAGAAAGGGATGCATTATGGCTAAGAAAAAAGATAAAAAGCAATTGAAAAGAATAATAATTTGTTTTTCAATTATATTAGTAATTTTAATGATTATTTTAATTATTTTAATATCAAATAATTCTAAAAAGAAGGAAATACCTGAAGCACAGGTTCAAGCTGAATATAAAGAGAGTAAAGAAAATTCTGTTTTAGAAAAACTATATAAAATGACAGAACAAGAAAGAATGAACTATTATTGTGCAGAATTTATTAAGTTAATTGATAATAAAGAATATGAAAAAGCTTATGATTTATTATATGAAGAATATAAAGAAAATTATTTTCCAACATTTGCTAGTTTTAAAAAGTATGCTCAAGACTATTTCCCTGATGATATAGCATTGACTTATAAAAATATTGAAAGATTGGGAAGTATTTACGTAATGTGGGTACGAATTAATGACACATTAAATGGTTCAAAATATGGACATAATTTTGATATGTATATTGTAATTCAAGAAAATGATTATGATGATTATGTAATATCTTTTAGTAGAAATAGTGCAGTAGATTATGAGGGAGAGGAGGAGTAAATATGCCATTAAGTACAGATTTTAGATTGAAAATTAGGCGTTTTTGGAGAAAGAATAAGAAGATTATTATTTTCGTAATTGTAGTTTTAATTCTTATAATTACAATTAATAGAATTTTAATTTCTATGAAAAAACAAGATTCTCCTACAACAACATATACTCCTCACGTGTCAGTATTAGATTCTTCAAGCGAAGTTCCAAAGAAGATAGCAAGTAGTTTTGAAGAATTTATAGATAAATATGTAGAGTATTGTAATAAAAAGGACTATGTTAGTGCATATAATTTGATTTCAGAGGATTGTAAAAAAAATTATTTTAATAATGATTATAATTCCTATGTTGAATATGTAAAAAATAAATTTGATCAGCCCAAAAGATATGCAATTCAAGATTATTCAAATTATGATGGAAAATATATTTATAATGTAAAAATATTTAATGATTTTTTAGCAACAGGTTTAACAAATGAAACATATATGTATCAGGAAGAAAAAATGATTGCAAGTTATGATGAAAATAAGAATATAGTATTTTCTGTTGGTAATTTTATAAAAAGTGAAGATTTACAATATATGGCATCAAACGAATATTTAAAAGCTGAAGTGACAAAAGCAATATATAAATATAGTTTTGTAATTTATACTTTAAAATTAACTAATAGAAGTGATTATACAATAGTTGTTCAAGATAATAATGCAGATACTACGGAAGTAATGATAAATGTTGCAGGTGAATATAGAGGTTTGGAAGATAATATGAATATTGTGTTGCAACCAGGAGAAACAAAAATTGTTAATTTAACATTTTCAAAGTTTTATGATACAGATACGGTGGTACAAAGTTTAATTTTTGATGCAGTAAGAGTAATGGAATATTATACTGGTAATCCAGATACAGCAGAAGAAGAGGTTGCGAATGCTAAAGATAAATTTAGCATGTCAATATCATTAGAGTAAGATTTCCCGGAAGGAGGGATAATATGAGTGATAAGAGTAAACTTAATCCACTACAGAAAAAAGAACTTGATATAATGGATCCAGAAGCAAAAGCAAAAGATATGCAAAAAAAATCTTTTGCCGATAGAGCAAAAGATTTTAAAAATAATGTTGAAAAAGCTGGAAAAAATATAAAAAGAGTGGGACAAGTTGTATCTAAATTAGGACCATGGGGATGTTTAATCGTTTTATTAATAATAGTAATTATTGGATTAATTGGTTTTTTTGCAAATATTCCGGGATTAACTTCTCAGAAGTTAAAAGAATTAGCAAAAGCAGTTTCTGATTATGTAAGAAATATTTTTGAACCTTCAGCTTTAGTTTTAGTAGATGATGAAAAAGTAGTAGATGTTGCAAAATATTTAGAAGATATGGATTACAATTTGGTTGGATATGGATTTGTAAGACCAGTTAATGTATATGATGAAAATAATAATAGTATTAAAACTTATGATGACTTAATACAAGATGGATATGTGTTTGAATATGTTGATGTAAATGGTGAACAAATTGGTCAATATAGGAAAAATGGAACTGCATATGATGGAATATTTTATAATGCATTAGGCCAGCCAATAGATAATTCAACAGGTCAGATATATGAAGGAACAGCAGATGATGGTCAATATATAGATAGATATGGTATTATAAGATCAGCAGATGGAGATCAAACAACATTTGAAGGACAGGGGGAAGTTGTTGGATTTTATAACGAAACACAAGCTAATTTATTGAAAACATATTTATTGTCAGATAATAGAATATATACATTAAAAAATGATGATCAGAGTTTAGCTAAAAAAGCATTTGCTACTCTACAAAAAACATTTGGAGGATTTGACG
>Ga0352976_1012847_pt1 | contig 11291 bp, 22 predicted proteins | sample Cowrumrumenfluid_FD_205949 | JGI IMG/M metagenome (GOLD analysis project Ga0352976, IMG submission 205949) | Metatranscriptome of Cow rumen microbial communities from the University of Illinois at Urbana-Champaign, USA - Cow X-1 rumen fluid... | ecosystem: Host-associated > Mammals > Digestive...
CATGATAGCTGTGAAGCGTGAGGTTGCTGTCGGGATGCAAGTTCAGGCAGGTTTTCCGTGGAGCGAATGTCAAGTTAGGAAACTGACGACAAGTCACTGTATACAAGTTAACAGAGATCTTTGAATTGGAGGAGTCCAAGGATGAGGTTGAAACAATGTGTGTATTCATGAGAGAAGAAAATGAAACACACGGGAACGTGTACAGTCACCGCTTGTCGTACTGAAATTATTAAGTGCGAAGGAGGCGACTTTTTTTATGGCAAGTCAAGTAATGAGAATCACATTGAAAGCATACGATCATCAGTTAATCGATGCTTCTGCCAAGAAACTGATTGAAACTGTAAAGAAGAATGGAGCTCAGGTGAGTGGTCCGGTACCATTACCAACAAAGAAGGAAGTAGTAACTATCCTTAGAGCGGTACACAAGTACAAAGATTCCAGAGAACAGTTCGAGCAGAGAACTCATAAAAGACTTATCGATATCACAACACCAAGCCAGAAGGTTGTGGAAGCATTATCAAGATTAGAAATGCCAGCTGGTGTGTACATCGATATCAAGATGAAAAACAAATAATTCATCAAAATTAATTATTATGGACAGTAACAATCCTTAATGCAGATAGATTTTACTAAATGCATTTTCTAGGATGATTATCAAATATAGGTAATCCGCTGTAGATAAAAACAGGAGGTAAAGAAATGAACAAGGCAATTTTAGCTACAAAAGTTGGAATGACTCAGATCTTCAATGAAGATGGTGCGTTGGTTCCAGTAACTGTATTGCAGGCTGGTCCATGTGTAGTAACACAGGTTAAGACAGTTGAAAACGACGGTTACAGCGCAGTACAGGTTGGTTTCGTTGACAAGAAGTCAAAATATGTTGACGGAAAAATGGTGCACAGACATGGTGCAAATAAGGCAGAACAGGGTCACTTTGATAAGGCTGGTGTATCTGCAAAGAGATATGTAAAGGAATTTAAATTTGATAACGCTGAAGAATACACAGTTGCTCAGGAAATCAAAGCAGATGTATTCGCAGCAGGTGATAAGGTAGATGCTACTGCAATCTCTAAAGGTAAGGGATTTCAGGGTGCAATCAAGAGACATGGTCAGTCAAGAGGACCTATGGCTCACGGTTCTAAGTTCCACCGTCATGCAGGTTCTAACGGTGCATGTTCAAGCCCAAGCAAGGTATTCAAGGGAAAGAAGATGCCAGGACATATGGGATGCAAGAAGATTACAATCCAGAATCTTGAAATCGTAAGAGTTGATGCAGACAAGAATTTACTTTTAGTAAAGGGTGCTGTACCAGGACCTAAGAAATCTTTAGTAACAATTAAAGAAACTGTAAAGACAATGAAATAAGTTTTTATAGGAAAGGAGGAACATACAGATGGCAAACGTATCTGTTTATAATATGGAAGGCAACGAAGTTGGCAAAATGGAATTAAACGACGCTATCTTCGGTGTAGAAATAAATGAACATTTAGTACACATGGCAGTTGTTCAGCAGTTAGCAAACAAACGTCAGGGTACACAGAAGGCTAAGACACGTTCTGAAGTATCAGGTGGTGGAAGAAAGCCTTGGAGACAGAAGGGAACAGGACATGCAAGACAGGGTTCCATCAGAGCTCCGCAATGGACAGGTGGTGGAGTGGTATTCGCACCAACACCAAGAGATTACTCTTTCAAATTAAATAAGAAAGAAAAGAGAGCAGCTCTTAAGTCTGCATTAACATCTAAGGTTCAGGAAAATAAGTTCATCGTTCTTGATGAATTAAAGATGGATGAAGTAAAGACAAAGAAGTTTGCAGCAGTTTTAGGAAACTTAAATGTAAACAAGGCATTGGTTGTTTTAAATGACAATGACCAGAACGTAGTTTTATCAGCAAGAAACATTCCTGATGTTAAGACTGCACTTACAAATACAATCAACGTATATGACATTTTAAAATATAACACAGTTATCGTAACAAAGGCAGCTGTAGAAACAATCGAGGAGGTGTATGCATAATGGCAAACGTACAGTATTATGACGTAATCCTTAAGCCGGTAATCACTGAAAAGAGTATGAACGCTATGGGAGAAAAGAAGTACACATTTTATGTACACACTGAAGCTAACAAGACAATGATCAAGGAAGCAGTTGAAAAAATGTTCCCAGGAACAAAGGTTGAAAAAGTTAACACCATGAATCTTGACGGAAAGAGTAAGAGACGTGGAATGGTTGTTGGAAAAACTGCAAAGAAGAAAAAAGCAATCGTTCAGTTGACAGCAGACAGCAAGGATATTGAAATCTTCGAAGGACTGTAAGATTTCAGAGTTCCACAATAGAAACTATGTGCAAGGAAAGCACGACAATAAATCAGGAAAACGAAAGGAGAGACAGTAATGGGAATCAAATCATATAACCCATATACACCTTCCAGAAGACATATGACTGGTTCTGACTTCGCTGAAGTTACAAAGAAAACACCAGAAAAAAGCTTGGTTGTTTCTTTGAAGAAGAACGCAGGTCGTAATAATCAGGGTAAAATCACAGTTAGACATCGCGGAGGCGGTTCTAGAAGAAAATATAGAATTATCGATTTTAAGAGAAATAAATTTGATGGAGTACCAGCTACTGTAATCGGTATCGAATACGATCCAAACAGAACTGCAAACATCGCATTAATCTGTTATGAAAACGGTGCAAAATCTTACATCTTAGCTCCAGAAGGATTAACAGATGGTATGACAGTTATGAGTGGTGCAGAAGCAGAAGTTAGATTAGGAAACTGCTTACCACTTTCAGAAATTCCAGTTGGTACCATGGTACACAATATCGAACTTCATCCTGGAAAGGGTGGACAGTTAGTTCGTTCTGCGGGTAACGGAGCACAGTTAATGGCGAAGGAAGGAAAGTATGCTACATTAAGACTTCCATCTGGCGAAATGAGAATGGTTCCAATCAGCTGTAGAGCAACAATCGGTACAATCGGAAACGCTGACCATAACCTTGTAAATATCGGTAAGGCTGGACGTAAGCGTCACATGGGAATTAGACCTACAGTTCGTGGTTCTGTTATGAACCCTAATGACCATCCACACGGTGGTGGTGAAGGTAAGACTGGTATCGGACGTCCAGGTCCATGTACTCCTTGGGGTAAACCAGCTCTTGGATTAAAGACAAGAAAGAAGAACAAGCACTCTAACAAGTATATTGTAAGAAGAAGAGACGGAAAGGCTATGAAATAAGGAGGTAAACCCATGGCAAGATCATTGAAAAAAGGACCATTCGCAGACGCAAGTCTTTTAAAGAAGGTTGAAGCTATGAACGCTGCTGACCAGAAGCAGGTTATTAAGACATGGTCACGTCGTTCAACCATCTTCCCACAGTTCGTTGGACATACCATTGCTGTTCACGACGGAAGAAAGCATGTACCTGTATATATTACCGAAGATATGGTAGGACATAAGCTTGGTGAGTTCGTTGCAACAAGAACTTACAGAGGACATGGAAAAGACGAAAAGAAATCAAAGGTAAGATAATATAGATTGGAATTTGAAAGGAGGCTTCACTCATGGCTAGAGGACATAGATCCCAGATTAAGAGAGATAGAAATGCGCAGAAGGATACTAGACCATCAGCAAAGGTAAGTTATGCTAGAATCTCAGTTCAGAAAGCATGTTTCGTATTAGATGCCATCAGAGGTAAAGACGTAGAATCAGCACTTGCAATCTTAGAGTACAATCCAAGATATGCATCAAGTGTTGTTAAGAAATTATTAGAATCAGCTATCGCAAATGCTGAAAACAATAACGGAATGAATAGAGAAAACCTTTATGTTGAAGAATGTTTCGCAAATAAAGGACCTACAATGAAGAGAATTAGACCTAGAGCACAGGGTAGAGCTTACAGAATCGAAAAGAGAACAAGCCATATCACTGTAGTACTCAATGAAAGATAAGAAGGAGGGTAATCATGGGACAGAAAGTTAATCCTCACGGCTTGAGAGTCGGTGTTATCAAGGACTGGGACTCTAAATGGTATGCAGAGAAAGATTTCTCAGATAACCTTGTTGAAGATTATGATATCAGAAAATTTTTAAAGAATAAATTATATAGCGCTGGTGTTGCTAAGATTGAAATCGAAAGAGCATCAGACAGAGTAAAGATTATTATCCACACAGCTAAGCCAGGTGTTGTGATCGGTAAAGGTGGAGAAGAAATCGAAAAGACAAAGAAAGAACTTGCTAAGATCATCGGAAACAAGAAGATTGTTGTAGATATCAAGGAAGTTAAGAGACCAGACAAGGATGCACAGTTAGTAGCAGAAAACATTGCACTTCAGTTAGAGAACCGTGTTTCTTTTCGTAGAGCAATGAAGTCTACAATGTCAAGAACAATGAAGTCTGGCGCTAAGGGAATTAAGACAGCTGTTTCAGGACGTCTTGCAGGAGCAGATATGGCTCGTACAGAGTTCTACAGCGAAGGAACAATTCCACTTCAGACATTAAGAGCAGATATTGACTATGGCTTCGCTGAAGCTGACACAACTTATGGTAAGTTAGGTGTTAAGGTTTGGATTTACAAAGGCGAAGTTCTTCCTACTAAGGCAAACAAGGAAGGGAGCGATAAATAATGTTAATGCCAAAAAGAGTGAAACGTAGAAAGCAGTTTAGAGGTTCTATGGCAGGTAAAGCTATGAGAGGTAACAAAATCACTTACGGTGAATTCGGTATCGTAGCAATGGAACCATGTTGGATTAGATCAAATCAGATCGAAGCAGCCCGTATCGCTATGACACGTTACATCAAGCGTGGTGGTAAGGTTTGGATCAAGATTTTCCCAGATAAGCCAGTTACAGCTAAGCCAGCTGAAACTCGTATGGGTTCTGGTAAGGGAACATTAGAATACTGGGTAGCAGTAGTTAAGCCAGGTCGTGTAATGTTCGAGATTTCTGGAGTAGCAGAGGAAACAGCTAGAGAAGCTTTACGTCTTGCAACACATAAATTACCATGTAAGTGTAAGATTGTTTCTCGTGAAGATTTAGAAGGCGGTGACAACAGTGAAAATTAATGAATATGTAAAAGATTTAAGAAGCCAGGATTTGACTTCATTGAATGAACAATTAGTAGCTGCTAAGAAGGAACTTTTTAACTTAAGATTCCAGAACGCAACAAATCAGTTAGACAATACTAGCAGAATTAAAGAAGTTAGAAGAAATATTGCCAGAATCCAGACAGTTATTGCTGAAGGTCAGGCAAATCAATAATATCATAAATGCTTATCTGACAGCAGATTCTTATTTAAGAATAAAGAAAGGAGATAATTGTTGTGGAAGAAAGAAACCTTAGAAAAACTCGTACAGGTAAAGTAGTAAGCAATAAAATGCAGAAAACAATCGTTGTTGCAGTAGAAGATCACGTAAAACATCCTTTATACAACAAAATTGTGAAAAGAACTTATAAATTGAAGGCTCATGACGAAAATAATGAGTGTAACATTGGCGATATTGTAAAAGTAATGGAAACAAGACCATTATCTAAGGATAAGAGATGGCGTCTTGTAGAAATTATGGAAAAAGCTAAATAATTCGAAGGAGGTTACCCCGCATGATTCAGCAGGAAAGTAGATTGAGAGTTGCTGATAACACAGGTGCAAAGGAATTATTATGTATCCGTGTTATGGGTGGTTCAACAAGAAGATATGCGAATATTGGTGATATTATCGTAGCTACTGTTAAAGATGCAACACCAGGCGGTGTTGTAAAAAAAGGTGACGTAGTTAAAGCAGTAGTTGTACGTTCAGTAAAAGGAGCTCGTCGTAAAGATGGTTCTTACATCAAGTTTGATGAAAACGCTGCAGTAATTATCAAAGATGACAAGACTCCAAGAGGAACTCGTATCTTTGGACCAGTTGCTAGAGAGCTTAGAGAGAAACAGTTCATGAAGATTGTTTCCTTGGCTCCTGAAGTATTATAGGAGGTGCAGTTTCATGGCAATGATGAAAATTAAAAAAGGTGATACTGTAAAGGTTATCGCTGGAGCAGATATTGACAAAGAAGGAAAGGTTATTTCCGTAGATAAAAAGAACAACACTTGCTTAGTAGAAGGTGTAAACATGATTACTAAGCACACAAAGCCAAGTGCTGCAAACCAGAATGGTGGAATTGTTCATCAGGAAGGACCTATCAATCTTTCAAACGTTATGCTTCTTGTAAACGGACAGCCAACAAGAGTTGGATTCAAACTCGATGGGGATAAGAAAGTTCGTTACGCAAAGAAGACAGGCGACATTATTGATTAATCAGGAAGGAGGTCACATCGGTGAGCAGACTTAGAGAAGTTTATGAAAATGAAATCGTGGAAGCGATGACAAAGAAATTCGGATATAAGAATGTTATGCAGGTACCAAAGCTTGATAAGATCGTTATCAACATGGGTATCGGTGAAGCAAAAGAAAATGCAAAGATTTTGGACTCTGCTGTTAAGGATCTTGAGACAATCACAGGTCAGAAAGCAGTTCTTACAAGAGCAAAGAAATCTGTTGCTAACTTTAAAATCAGAGAAGGAATGCCAATCGGATGTAAGGTTACATTAAGAGGCGAGAAGATGTATGAATTCGCAGATCGTTTAATTAACTTATCATTACCTCGTGTTCGTGACTTTAGAGGTATTAATCCAAACGCATTTGATGGTAGAGGAAACTACGCTCTCGGTATTAAAGAACAGTTAATTTTCCCAGAAATCGAGTATGACAAGGTTGATAAGGTAAGAGGTATGGATATTATCTTCGTTACAACAGCTAACACTGATGAAGAAGCTCGTGAATTATTGACATTGTTCAACATGCCATTTGAGAAATAATAGGAGGGAAATTCCATGGCTAAAACATCAATGAAAGTTAAACAGCAGCGTAAACCAAAATTCTCTACAAGAGAATATACACGTTGTAAAATCTGTGGTCGTCCACATTCTGTTTTGAGAAAATACGGAATCTGCAGAATCTGTTTCCGTGAATTAGCTTATAAAGGACAGATACCAGGCGTAAAGAAAGCAAGCTGGTAAAATATAGGAAGGAGGACAACTTAAAATGACAATGAGCGATCCAATCGCAGATATGCTTACAAGAATTCGTAATGCAAATACTGCAAAGCATGATACAGTAGATGTTCCATCATCAAAGATGAAAGAATCTATCGCAAAGATTCTTCTTGACGAAGGATATATCAAAAACTACGAAATTATTGAAGATGGTAATTTTAAGACAATTCGTATTGAATTAAAGTACGGTAAAGATAAAAACGAAAAAATCATCACAGGACTTAAGAGAATCTCTAAACCAGGTCTTCGTGTTTATGCAAACGCTGAGGATCTTCCAAAGGTTCTTGGAGGACTTGGAATTGCAATCGTTTCCACAAACAAAGGTGTGGTAACAGATAAAGAAGCTAGAAAGATGAATGTTGGTGGAGAAGTATTAGCATTCGTATGGTAGGCAATGAGCACTTGGCGAGGTATTTTCGAGCCTAGTGCGAAAGCCGTTCCCGAAACTTAGACTTGGTTTTTTCAAGTCTTAGTTGAGTGGAGCCTGTTGATTTAGTTAATCTCTAAAGAGACAGAAACTTTGACACAAACAACAAATTTTAATTATTATAGGAGGTACGGGCATGTCACGTATAGGAAGAATGCCAATCGCTATCCCAGCTGGAGTTACAGTTGATATAGCAGAAAATAACAAAGTGACTGTAAAAGGTCCAAAGGGAACACTTGAAAGAGTATTACCTGCAGAAATGGATATTAAGTTAGAAGATGGTCAGGTAGTTGTTACAAGACCTAATGACTTAAAGAAAATGAAATCATTACATGGTTTAACAAGAACCTTAATCAACAACATGGTTGTTGGTGTAACAAATGGTTACGAAAAAGTTCTTGAGGTAAACGGTGTAGGTTATAGAGCTCAGAAGCAGGGCAAGAAGCTTGTCTTAGCTTTAGGTTACTCACATCCTGTTGAAATGGAAGATCCAGAAGGTTTGGAATCTGTTGTTGATGGACAGAATAAAATCATCATCAAGGGTATCGATAAAGAAAAAGTTGGCCAATATGCTGCTGAAATCAGAGATAAGAGAAGACCTGAACCATACAAGGGCAAGGGTATTAAGTATGCTGATGAAACAATCAGACGTAAAGTTGGTAAGACTGGTAAGAAATAATTAAGGAGTGTGTGAGAATGGTTAGTAAAAAATCAAGAACAGAAGTTCGCGTTAAAAAACATATGAGAATTCGTAATCGTTTCAGCGGTACTGCTGAAAGACCACGTTTAGCTGTTTTTAGAAGTAACAATCACATGTATGCTCAGATTATTGACGACACAGTTGGAAATACTTTAGTTGCAGCTTCTACATTAGACAAAGATGTAAAGGCTCAGTTAGAAAAAACAAATGACGTTGATGCAGCAGCATGTGTAGGAACAATGATTGCGAAAAAGGCACAGGAAAAAGGTATCAAAGAAGTTGTCTTCGACAGAGGCGGATTTGTATACCATGGAAAAATCAAAGCATTAGCAGATGCAGCCAGAGAAGCTGGCTTAGAATTCTAGGAAAGGGAGGAAAAGACGCATGAGACATACAATCATTGATGCTAGTCAGTTAGAATTACAGGAAAAAGTAGTATCAATCAAACGTGTTACTAAGGTTGTAAAGGGTGGTCGTAACTTCCGTTTCACAGCATTAGTAGTAGTTGGTGACGGTAATGGTCACGTTGGTGCAGGACTTGGAAAGGCAACTGAAATCCCAGAAGCTATTCGTAAGGGAAAAGAAGATGCAATGAAAAAATTAGTAACTGTAGCTATGGATGATAACAGAAGTGTTACTCACGATTTCTTAGGAAAGTTCGGAAGCGCATCTGTATTATTGAAGAAAGCTCCAGAAGGTACCGGAGTTATCGCTGGTGGTCCAGCACGTTCTGTACTTGAACTTGCAGGTATCAAGAACATCCGTACGAAATCATTAGGATCTAATAACAAGCAGAACGTTGTACTTGCTACAATCGAAGGTTTACGTCAGTTAAAGCAGCCTGAAGAAGTAGCTGCACTTCGTGGTAAGTCTGTGGAAGAGATTCTTGGTTAATTGCCAGGAAGCTAAAGGAGGAAAATCGAAATGGCAGATAAATTAAAGATCACATTAGTGAAATCTACAATCGGTGCAATTCCAAAGCATAAGGCTACCGTGGCAGCTTTAGGCTTAAAGAAGCTTAACAAAACAGTAGAAATGCCTGACAATGCAGCCGTTAGAGGTATGATTCAGCAGGTAAGACATTTGGTTAAAGTAGAAGAAATCTAAGATTGAGATAAGGAGGTGTCGGAATGGACTTATCAAACTTAAGACCTGCAGATGGTTCAAAGCAGGGAGATAGATTCAGAAGAGGACGTGGACATGGTTCAGGAAATGGTAAGACAGCTGGTAAGGGACATAAGGGACAGAAGGCTCGTTCAGGAGCTCCAAGACCTGGTTTCGAAGGTGGTCAGATGCCATTATACAGAAGAATTCCAAAGAGAGGATTTACAAATTACAACCACAAGGAAATCGTTGGTATTAATTTAAGTGCTTTGGAAAGATTCGAAAACGGAACAGAGGTTACTGTTGAGACATTAATCGAAACAGGAATCGTTTCAAACCCAAAAGATGGTGTTAAAATCTTAGGAAATGGAGAATTTACTAAGAAACTTACAGTTAAGGCTAACGCTTTCAGTGAAAGTGCAAAGGCTAAGATTGAAGAACTTGGTGGAAAAGCAGAGGTGATCTAATGTTTAACACACTAAAAAATGCATTTAAAATTAAGGACATTAGAACTAAGATTTTATATACATTTTTGATGTTGATAGTAGTCAGAATTGGGTCACAGCTTCCAATTCCAGGTGTAAACAGAGAGTACTTTGCCCAGTGGTTTTCACAGCAGTCTGGTGACGCATTCAGCTTTTTTAATGCTGTCACCGGAGGTTCTTTCGAGCAGTTGTCAGTGTTTGCATTGAGCATTACGCCATATATTACTTCATCTATTATTATGCAGCTTTTAACTATTGTTATTCCAAAGTTAGAAGAGTGGCAGAAGGATGGAGAGGATGGAAGAAAGAAAATTCTTTCCATTACTCGTTATGTAACCATTGGATTGTCTTTGGTACAGTCCATTGCAATGTCAGTTGGATTTGGTAATAAGGGTCTATTACAGGAATTTAATGCTCTCAGCGTAGTGACTGTAGTAGTTACTTTGACAGCAGGATCTGCAATGCTTATGTGGATTGGTGAACAGATTACAGAAAAGGGTGTTGGTAATGGTATCTCTATTGTGCTTTTGATTAACATCGTTTCCAGAATCCCGGCAGATTTAAGTTCCCTATATGAATCCTTCATCAAGGGAAAAACACCTGCCTATGCAATCCTTGCAGCAGTAATCATTATTGCAATCATCTTGGTGACAGTTGTATTGACAGTTATCTTACAAGACGGAGAGAGAAGAATCTCTGTTCAGTATGCCAAGAAAATGCAGGGAAGAAAAATGGTTGGCGGACAGTCAACACATATCCCATTAAAGGTAAATACAGCTGGTGTAATTCCTATTATCTTTGCTTCATCGTTATTACAGTTTCCAGTAGTTATTGCAGCTTTGGCTGGTAAGTCTGGTTCAAACTGGGTGAAGTATTTATCATCATCAAACTGGTGTGAACCTTCAAACTTGAAGTATTCTATTGGTTTGGTAGTGTATATTATTTTGTGTGTATTCTTTGCGTATTTCTATACTTCTATTACGTTTAACCCGTTAGAAGTTGCGAATAACTTAAAGAAGGCAGGTGGATTTATTCCAGGTATTCGTCCTGGTTCACCCACATCAGATTATTTAACGAAAATTCTAAATAACATTATTTTAATCGGAGTTATCGGATTGATTATTGTAGCAGTAATTCCAATTTTCTTTAACGGTGTGTTTGGGGCAAATGTTACCTTTGGTGGAACATCCCTTATCATTATCGTGGGAGTTGTATTGGAAACAATGAAACAGATCGAATCGCAGATGCTTGTCAGATATTATAAAGGTTTTTTGAATGACTAATATTGGTAATGCTTGCATTACATAAGATATTGCTGGGAATCCATAGGGTTCCCGGCATTATTAGCAAATACCGAAAAATCCCGGTATTTAAAGGAAGGAGAAAAAGAATGAAGTTAATTATGTTAGGAGCACCAGGTGCAGGTAAGGGTACTCAGGCAAAAAGAATTGCAGAGAAATACAATATTCCACATATTTCAACAGGTG
>Ga0352976_1031750_pt1 | contig 11288 bp, 20 predicted proteins | sample Cowrumrumenfluid_FD_205949 | JGI IMG/M metagenome (GOLD analysis project Ga0352976, IMG submission 205949) | Metatranscriptome of Cow rumen microbial communities from the University of Illinois at Urbana-Champaign, USA - Cow X-1 rumen fluid... | ecosystem: Host-associated > Mammals > Digestive...
TAAAGATTCAAGAGAGCAATTTGAAATGAGAACACACAAAAGAGTTATTGATATCTTATATCCAACTCAAAAAACTGTTGATAGCTTAATGAAATTAGAGTTACCAGCTGGTGTTGATATAGAAATTAAGCTATAACTTAATGAAGAAGTTTGAATTTAGTTAGAGCTATATGCAGTAGTTCAAATTATAAGATTTATTTATAAAGTAATCGAAACGCAAAAGTTTCAAAAACCAAGCTAGAACGAAAAGTTTTAGCCAATAGTTAGGAGGAATTTTAAAAATGAAAGCAATTATAGGAAAAAAAGTTGGAATGACTCAAATATTTGATGATAATGGTACAGTTATTCCAGTAACAGTTATAGAAGCTGGACCATGCCAAGTTGTTCAAGTTAAAACAACTGAAACAGACGGATATAACGCAGTTCAATTAGGATTCGGAGAAGTTAAAGAATCTAAATTAAACAAACCAGAAAAAGGACACTTTGCAAAAGCAGGTGCAAAAATAGCTAAACATCTAAGAGAATTTAGAGTAGATGAAGCTGATGTTAAAGTTGGAGATGAAGTTAATGCTTCAGTTTTCGCTGATGGTGAAAACGTAGATATCCAAGGAACAACAAAAGGAAAAGGATTCCAAGGTGTTATCAAACGTCATGGACAACATAGAGGTCCAATGGGACATGGTTCTATGTATCATAGAAGACCAGGTTCAATGGGTTCTACATCAACTCCAGGTAGAGTTTTCAAAGGTAAAAAATTACCAGGACATATGGGTGTAGAAACAGTAACTATTCAAAACTTAAAAATAGTTAAAGTAGATTTAGATAAAAATGCTATCTTAGTAAAAGGAAGTGTTCCTGGAAACAAAGGAAGCATATTAAAAATAAGATTAAGCGTAAAAGCTGCTAAATAGAAGGAAGGAGGAAAATTAAATGCCAAAAGTAGAAGTATATAGTGTAGCTGGAAAAAAGGTTAGCGATTTAGAATTAAAAGAAGAAGTTTTTGGAATTGAACCAAATGAAACAATTGTACACAGTGTATTAGTTAACTATTTAGCTAATCAAAGACAAGGAACACAAAGTACAAAAACAAGAAGTGAAGTAAGAGGCGGTGGAAGAAAACCTTGGAGACAAAAAGGTACTGGTAGAGCTAGACAAGGTTCTATAAGAGCTCCACAATGGATTAAAGGTGGTATAGCTTTAGGACCAAAACCACGTTCTTATAAATTTAGAGTAAATAAAAAAGAAAAGAGATTAGCAATAAGATCTTTATTAAGCTCAAAAGTTTTAGAAAACAACTTAGTAGTTGTAGATAAATTTGATTTTAAAGAAATCAAAACAAAACAAATGGCTGATGCTATGAAAAATTTAAAAGTTGAAGGAAAAGCTTTAATAGTTATTCCATCAAAAGATGAATTTGTTCAAAAATCTGCTAGAAACTTAGAAGGAGTTAGAACTGCTTCAGTTTCAACAATCAATGTATATGATTTATTAAAATATACTAAATTAGTAGTAACTGTAGATACAGTTAAAAAATTAGAGGAGGTGTATGCATAATGGTAGCAGAAGATATAATATTAGCTCCAGTAGTTACTGAAAAAAGTAATATGGATATGCAAGAAGGAAAATACACTTTCAAAGTTGCAAAAAAAGCAACTAAAGTTGAAATAAAAAATGCTGTTGAAAAATTATTTGAAGTTAAAGTATTAAAAGTAAATACAATAACTGTAAAAGGAAAAGAAAAAAGAGTAGGTGTTCACCTAGGAAGAACTTCAGATTGGAAAAAAGCTATTGTTACAATAGATACTGAAGGAAAAACTCTTACTTATTTAGGTAAAGGTGGAAAAGCCGTAAAAGTTTCTAAAAAATATAATACTTCAATAGATGCATTTACAGGTGTATAGAAAAGGATAAAATATCTAGAATAAACTAGGATAAAGTAGAACAATAGCGGAAATTTCATAAGTCGTAAGAAAAATATATTGCATATCCGCGTTAAATTGTTCGTGCGCCAATTTTGAAAAAATTGTGTGAAATAATTATATTTACTCTTACTCCAGAGAAATTACCTAGTAAATATAAAATAGCTGGTAAGGGCCAGGAAAACAATCCCTTAAATTAGAAAAAAGAATAGGAGAATTAAAATGGGAATTAAACATTATAACGCATATACTCCATCAAGAAGAAATATGACTTCTTCAAACTTTGAAGAAATAACTAAAAAAACTCCAGAAAAATCTTTACTTGCAGTTAAAAAGAAAAATGCTGGTAGAAATTCATATGGAAGAATAACAGTTAGACATCAAGGTGGAGGAAACAGACAAAAATATAGAATAATTGATTTTAAAAGAAATAAAGATGATATGTTTGCTACAGTTATTGGTATCGAATATGATCCAAACAGAAGTGCAAATATAGCTTTAATCCAATATGAAGATGGAACTAAATCATATATATTAGCTCCAAGTGGATTAACAGATGGAGATAAAGTTATTTCTGGTGAAAACGCTGATATCAAACCAGGAAATAGCATGCCAATTTCAAAAATACCTGTTGGTACTATGATTCATAATATTGAATTAAACCCAGGTCAAGGTGGAAAATTAGTTAGAAGTGCTGGACAAGAAGCACAACTTATGGCTAAAGAAGGAGCTTATGCTCACGTAAGACTTCCATCTGGAGAAATGAGACTTATCTCTGTAAGATGTAGAGCTACAATAGGAACTATTGGAAACTCAGATCATGAAAATATTAAACTTGGTAAAGCCGGAAGAAAAAGACATATGGGAATCAGACCAAATGTTAGAGGATCTGTTATGAACCCTAACGATCACCCTCATGGTGGTGGTGAAGGTAGAGCTCCAGTTGGACATGCAGGACCAATGACTCCTTGGGGTAAACCAGCTCTTGGATATAAAACAAGAAATAAAAAGAAATTATCAAATAAATTTATCGTTAAGAGAAGAAAATAATATAGTTTTTAAAAACTTATATTATGAAACGAAAATAGTATTCCTTATAAAAGCTACTGCTTAATGTAGCTAGGAATACATAGCATGATAATAGAGAAAGGAGATAAAATCATGTCAAGATCATTAAAGAAAACTCCATACGTAGCTCCTGAATTAATGAAAAGAATAGTAGCTATGAATGAAACAGGTAAAAAAGAAGTATTAAAAACATGGTCAAGAGCTTCAACTATTTATCCAGAAATGGTTGGGCATACAATCGCAGTTCATGATGGAAGAAAACATGTTCCAGTATACATTTCAGAAGAAATGATAGGACACAAACTTGGAGAATTTGCTCCAACTAGAACTTTCAAAGGACATAGCGGAGATAAAACAACAAAAAAATAAGAATTAGTTAGATATATCTAATAAATTATAAAGGAGGATATAATCGTGGATAATAAAGAAGTTACAGTAGCAGAAGCAAAAGCAACTCTTAGATATGCTAGAATTTCTTCAAGAAAAGTTAAAATAGTAGCAGATTTATTAAGAGGTAAAAAAGTTGATGAAGCTTTAGCAATTGCAAAATTTGCTCCAAAAGCATCAAGTGAAATATTAGAAAAATTATTAAAATCAGCTATCGCTAATGCTGAAAACAATCATTATATGAATAGAGCAAATCTTTATGTAGCAGAAATATATGCAAATCAAGGTCCAACTCTAAAAAGAATTAGACCAGCTGCAAAAGGATCTGCAGTTAGAATAAGAAAAAGAACAAGTCATATAACTATAGTATTAAGAGAGACTAAATAGTAGTAAGAAAGGAGGATATTTACGATATGGGACAAAAAGTTCATCCAAATGGATTAAGAGTAGGTGTTATCAGAGATTGGAATTCTAGATGGTATGCTGATTCAAAGAATTTTGCAGATTATTTAGTAGAAGATAACAAAATTCGTAAATATGTAAAAAAGAAATTATACGCTAGTGGTATTTCAAAAGTTGAAATTGAAAGAACTGCTAAATTTGTAAAAGTAAATGTTTATACAGCTAAACCAGGATTAGTAATCGGAAAAGGTGGAAATTTAGCTGAAAGTTTAAAAGCAGAACTTCAAAAAATGATTAGCAAAGATGTTAATTTAAATATTGTTGAAGTTAAAAATGTTGATACAGATGCACAATTAGTTGCAGAAAATATTGCAGGACAATTAGAAAGAAGAATATCTTTTAGAAGAGCAATGAAACAATGTATGCAAAAATCTATGAAATCTGGAGCTTTAGGAATTAAAACTGCAGTTTCAGGAAGACTTGCAGGTGCTGATATGGCTAGAACAGAATTCTACAAAGAAGGTACTATACCACTTCAAACAATCAGAGCTGACATTGATTATGGATTTGCAGAAGCTGATACAACTTATGGAAAAATAGGTGTAAAAGTTTGGATATATAAAGGTGAAGTTCTTCCTTCTAAAAAACCAGTAGAAGGAGGTAATGACTAATGCCAGTAATGCCAAAAAGATCAAAATTTAGAAAAATGCAAAAAGGTAGAAACAGAGGTAAAGCAACTAGAGGTAATGTAGTAAATGAAGGTGAATTTGGACTTCAAGCTACAGAAGCTGGATGGATTAAAGCTAATCAAATCGAAGCAGCCAGAGTTGCAATGACTCGTTATATAAAAAGAGGTGGAAAAGTTTGGATCAAAGTTTTCCCAGATAAACCAGTAACAACAAAACCTCTTGGAACTCGTATGGGTAAAGGTAAAGGAGCTCCAGAATTTTGGGTAGCAGTTGTTAAACCAGGAAGAGTTATGTTCGAAATCGCAGGTGTATCTGAAGAAATTGCTAGAGAAGCTTTAAGACTTGCAGGACACAAATTACCTGTTGGAACAAAATTCGTAAAAAGAGAAATAGGTGGTGATAAAGTTGAAGAATAGTAAAATAAATGAAATGTCTTCACCAGATTTAGAAAAAGAATTAGTTGAATTAAAATCTGAATTATTTAAATTAAGATTTAGCTTAGCTACAAACGGACTTGATAATCCTATGAGAATCAAAGAAGTTAAAAAGGAAATAGCTAGAGTAAAAACTATATTAAGAGATAGAGAAATAAAAGGTGTAAAATAATAATTTTAAGAAAGGAGAAATCCGAACATGGAAGAAAGAAATCTTCGTAAAACATTAATTGGAAAAGTTGTTTCTGATAAAATGGATAAAACAATAGTTGTTGCAATCGAAACTAATGTTGCACATCCAATTTATAAGAAAACTGTTAAAAGAACTTTAAAAGTTAAAGCTCATGATGAAGAAAACGTTTGCAACGTAGGAGATAAAGTTAAAATAATGGAAACAAGACCTTTATCAAAAGATAAAAGATGGAGACTTGTAGAAGTTATGGAAAAAGCTATAAAAAAATAATAAAAATATAAAAATTATTAGGAGAACACAAAAAATGGTAAAAAGTTATTTACAAGGGGGGATATTTCTTAACCCTAGTGGAAAAAACGGTACAAAGAAGTGTTCCCTGACATATTAGAAGGAGGTAACCTAAATGGTACAGCAACAAACTAGATTAAAAGTAGCTGATAACACTGGTGCAAAAGAACTTATGTGTATCAGATGTTTAGGTGGTTCATATAGAAAATATGCTGAAATAGGAGATGTAATAATAGCTTCTGTTAAATCAGCAACACCAGGTGGCGTTGTAAAAAAAGGTGAAGTTGTAAAAGCTGTTGTTGTAAGAACTAAAAAAGAAACAAGAAGACCAGATGGTTCTTATATAAGATTTGATGAAAATGCAGCTGTTATAATTCGTGATGACGGAACACCAAAAGGAACTCGTATATTTGGACCTGTAGCAAGAGAATTAAGAGATAAAAATTATTTAAAAATATTATCTCTAGCTCCAGAAGTTCTTTAAGCTGTTAGATTGTAATGTCCAGTGGACATTAGAATATTACAGATTAAAGATGCGAAGATTTAGAAGTTGTTATTGAGCAAAGCCTAAACAGGCTGAGAGAAATTACAAATTCTTAATCGTAGCTTCGTAATAAAGAGATCAAACTATTTATAGTAAAGAGGTGAATAAATTGAGAATAAAAAAAGGTGATACAGTTAAAATTTTATCAGGAAATGATAAAGATAAAACTGGAGAAGTTATAGAAGTAATGCCTAAAGATTCAAAAATCGTTGTTAAAGGTATTAACGTTAGAAAAAAACACATGAAACCAAGAAAACAAGGTGAAGAAGGTGGAATTATATCTAGAGAATGTGCAATTCCTAGTTCTAAAGCTGAAGTTGTTTGCCCTAAATGTGGAAAAGCAACAAAAGTTGGTTATATAGAAGAAAAAGGCGAAAAAGTTCGTGTATGTAAAAAATGTGGTGCTAAATTAAAATAATTAGTGGAAGGAGGAAATTAGATAATGGAAAAATTAAGAGAACAATATGAGAAAGAAGTTGTTCCAGCATTAATGAAAAAATTTAACTATTCTTCAATTATGGAAGTTCCAAAATTAGAAAAAATAGTTTTAAATATAGGTTTAGGAGAAACTAAAGATAATCCTAAAGCTTTAGATAATGCAATGAATGATTTAACAATAATAACTGGTCAAAAACCAATTATAACAAAAGCTAAAAAATCAATCGCTGCTTTCAAATTAAGAGAAGGAGCTAAAATAGGATGCAAAGTTACTTTAAGATTTGGAAAGATGTATGATTTTGCATATAAATTATTTAATGTAGCTTTACCAAGAGTAAGAGATTTTAGAGGAGTTTCAGGAAATTCTTTCGATGGTAGAGGAAATTATTCAATGGGTATTAAAGAACAATTAATATTCCCAGAAATCGAATATGATAAAATAGACAAATTAAGAGGTATGGATATAATATTCGTTACTACTGCTAAATCTGATGAAGAAGCAAAAGAACTTTTAAAATTATTAGGAATGCCTTTTAAAAACTAATAAAGAGATCCATTAAGAAAGGAGAACAAATTAATGGCTAAAAAATCTTTAAAAGTAAAATGTGCAAGACCACAAAAATACAAAACAAGAGAATATAATAGATGTAAACTTTGTGGAAGACCACATTCTTATATAAGAAAATATGGAATTTGCCGTGTTTGTTTCAGAGAATTAGCTCATAGAGGAGAAATTCCTGGAGTAAAAAAAGCAAGTTGGTAATTTTAGAATATTAAAAATAGAAAAAGGAGGGTAAAAATGAATACAACTGACCCAATCGCAGATATGCTAACAAGAATAAGAAATGCAAATAGTGCTAAATTTAAAACTGTTGATGTACCTGCATCAAAAATTAAAAAAGCTATTGCAGAAACATTACTTGAAGAAGGTTATATAAAAGCTTTTGATGAAATAGATGATGGAGTTCAAGGAATTTTAAGAATAACATTAAAATATGATGAAAAAGGTAATAGAGTAATTGATGGATTAAGAAGAATCAGTAAACCTGGTTTAAGAATATATGCATCAAGAGATGAATTACCAAGAGTATTAAATGGATTAGGAATTGCTTTAATTTCTACATCAAAAGGAATTATTACTGATAAAAAAGCTAGAGAATTAGGTATAGGTGGAGAAGTTATTGCTTATGTTTGGTAATCTATAGAGATAAAAATAGCAATAAAAACTTATACGTTTTATAAAGCATTAAAAATGCTAATAGGAAAGAAGGAGGGAAAACTCAAATGTCAAGAATAGGAAATAAACCTATTACAGTGCCAGCTGGTGTTGAAGTAAAATTAGATGGTCAAAAAATAACTGTAAAAGGTCCAAAAGGAACATTAGAAAGAGAAATACATAAAAATATGAAAGTTTCTCTTGAAGGAAATGTTATTACAGTTGTAAGATTTGATGATGAGCCAGCTAACAGAAGTTTACATGGTTTAACAAGAACATTAATAAATAACATGATAGAAGGAACATTAAATGAATTCCAAAGAAAATTAGAAATAAATGGTGTTGGATATAGAGCTCAAAAACAGGGAACAAAATTAGTTCTTACTTTAGGATACTCTCATCCAGTTGAAATGGAAGCACCAAACGGAATTACTTTCGATGTACCAAATCCAAATGAAATAATTGTTAGAGGAATCGACAAAGAATTAGTTGGTCAAACTGCAGCTGTTATCAGAACAAAAAGACCACCTGAAGTTTATAGAGGAAAAGGTATTAAATACGCTGAAGAAGTTATTAGACGTAAAGAAGGTAAAGCTGGTAAGAAATAATAGTTTGTAATAAAATAAAATGTTCAAATTAGGTTAAATTAAAAAGTGAACTTTAGGGGTTTATATAATCCCTTAAAGGAGGGATTATATAAACCCCTAGATGAAACCTAGAAAGGAGTTATAAATGATTACAAAAATCGATAGAAAAGCAGAAAAAGATAGAAGACATAAAAGAGTTCGTACTAAAGTTAGTGGTACAGCTGAATGTCCAAGACTTTGTGTAAATAGATCAAATAAAAATATTAGAGTACAAATAATCGATGATGTAAAAGGTGTTACTTTAGCATCAGTTTCTACTCTAGATAAAGAAATAAAAACTAAAAAAGCAAATATTGAAGCAGCTACTGAAGTTGGAAAAGCTATTGCTAAAAAAGCTATGGCAAAGAAAATTGATACAGTTGTATTTGATAGAGGCGGATATATATATCATGGTGTTGTTAAAGCAGTTGCTGAAGCAGCTCGTGAAGCAGGATTAAAATTCTAATTAAAAATGAAGGGAGAAAACAAACCTATGGAAGAAAAAGCAGTAGAGTTAAAAGAAAAAGTTGTTGCTATCAATAGAGTTGCTAAGGTTGTAAAAGGTGGTAGAACTTTTAGATTCAGCGCTGTTGTTGTTGTTGGAGATGAAAACGGACATATCGGTGTTGGAAATGGAAAAGCTTCAGAAGTTCCTGATGCAATCAGAAAAGCTATTGAAGAAGCAAAGAAAAACTTAATTACTGTACCAATTGCAGGAACAACAATTCCTCATGAATTTGTAGGAAGATTTGGAAGTGCTAAAGTTATGTTAAAACCAGGAACTAAAGGTTCTGGAATTATAGCTGGAGGTAGTGTAAGACCAGTATTAGAGCTTGCAGGATACCAAGATATAAGAACTAAAGTTATTGGAACTAACAATCCAAGAAATGTTGTTTATGCTACAATGGAAGCTTTAAAAAGCATGAATACAGTTGAAGATATTGCTAGAAAAAGAGGAAAAAAAGTTAGCGATATATTATAATATCTAATTTGTAGACAAAGTAATTCTTTGTCTGCAAATTAAAAAATAAAAAAATTTTATAAAACTATAGTAAAAATAAAATTTTAATTATATAATGAATTCAATTTAGAGGAGGTGCGAAAAATGGAATTAGGAAATCTACATCCAAATGTTACAACTAAAACTAAAAAAAGAGTTGGACGTGGTATTGGTTCTGGATTAGGAAAAACTTCTGGAAGAGGACAAAAAGGACAAAAAGCTAGATCAGGTGGAGGTGTTAGAAGAGGTTTCGAAGGAGGTCAAACACCTTTATATAGAAGATTACCTAAAAGAGGATTTAAAAATATAAATTCTAAAACATATACAGAAGTAACTTTAACAATGCTTAATAAATCAAACGCTACTGAAGTTACACCAGATACTTTATTAGAAGAAGGAATAATTGGAAAAATTAACGATGGAATAGTTGTTTTAGGAACTGGAAGCTTAGAGAAAAAATTAACAGTTAAAGCAACAAGATTTACTAAAGCTGCTGCAGAAAAAATACAAGCTGCAGGTGGAAAGATTGAGGTGATTTAGTTGTTTAAGACGATAAAGAATGCTATTAAAACACCTGATGTAAGAAAAAGATTATTATATACATTATTACTAATTGTAATATTTAGATTAGGATGCTATATAGTAGTTCCAGGTGTAAATTCATTTGCTATCGCAGAGCAAATGGAATCTTCAACTGCTAGTTTATCTAGCTTGATAGATACTATATCAGGAGGAGCTTTTTCAAGACTTTCAATTTTTGCAATGTCTATTACTCCATACATTACTGCATCAATTGTTATTCAATTGCTTGGTATGATAATACCTTCACTTGAAAAGATGATGAAGGAAGGTGGAGAAGTTGCAAAAAATAAGGTAAATAAATATACTAAACTTTTATCATATGTATTAGCCTTTATTGAAGCTTTAGGTATATATATATCTTATAGTAAAAGTTCTTCAAATATATTTGTAAACCCAGGATTTTTAACTGGTGCTATGGTAGTTTTAACTTTAATAACAGGTACAGCTATGCTTATCTGGCTAGGAGAAGAAATTACAAATAAAGGTGTTGGAAATGGAATATCAATGTTAATCTTTGTAGGTATTATTTCTAGATTACCAGCAGGATTAACAACATTATGGAATTTAATTGTAACTGATAGTGGAATTAGTTCAAAAGGAATTCTTGAAGCAGTAACTATTTTAGTTGGTGCGTTAGTATTAGTAGCTGCTGTTGTATTTGTACAAGAAGCAGAAAGAAGAGTTCCAGTACAATATGCTAAAAAAGTTGTTGGAAGAAAAATGTATGGAGGACAAAATACACATATTCCTCTTAAACTTGCTTTAGCAGGTGTTATGCCAATAATTTTTGCTTCATCATTTATGACATTTCCTGCAATGATTATTCAAATCTTTGCAGCAGATAAAATTGGTGGAACAGGATTTATCGCAGGTTTATACAATTTCTCAATTGCTACATCATCATCTAGTGTTGGATGGGGATATTCATTAGCAAATGCACTTGTATATTTAGTATTAATAGTAGGATTTACATTCTTCTATACTTTTGCAACATTTAATCCAGCTGAAGTATCAACAAGTATAAAACAAAATGGTGGATTTATACCAGGAATAAGAGCTGGTAAACCAACTACTGAATATCTAAAAAATGTTTTAATAAGATTAACATGTTTTGGATCTTTATACTTAAGCTTGATTGCGATACTTCCAATGTTACTTAGATTTTCAAATTTAAATATTTCATTTGGTGGTACCTCAATTCTTATCGTTGTAGGTGTTGCTTTAGAAACAGTTCAACAATTAGAATCACATCTAGTTGTAAGACACTATAAAGGATTTTTAGATAAATAATAAAGGTGAGAGGTTTGAGGAAAGTAAGTACTCACCTCTCTATTTTATTTTAGAATTTTTACACATGATTTTAGGAGGAAAAATATGGTTATTATAATGCTTGGAGCACCAGCTACTGGAAAAGGTAGTGTAGCTGAACTTCTATCAGAAAATTTAAATATTCCTAGTATTTCTAGTGGAGATATTTTTAGAAAAAATATGTCTGAAGGAAC
>Ga0352976_1035403_pt1 | contig 11230 bp, 5 predicted proteins | sample Cowrumrumenfluid_FD_205949 | JGI IMG/M metagenome (GOLD analysis project Ga0352976, IMG submission 205949) | Metatranscriptome of Cow rumen microbial communities from the University of Illinois at Urbana-Champaign, USA - Cow X-1 rumen fluid... | ecosystem: Host-associated > Mammals > Digestive...
GACGCAGATGTTTGCGACATTAGTTTTCATCATATTATTCTTCACCTTCTTCTCTCGCATCGCGACGAAGATACGGAAGGCTTTCGCTGAAATCGAAGGTCTTCCTACGGCGCAGCCCGCCTCGACTCCCCAACAGAGCGAGACGGCGCCCGAGGAGGTGGAGTATTTTACTTATGAAAAGGAGATGTCCGACATTGCATATCAGCCGGTCGAGGAACCGCAACGCGAAAAGGTCGTGGAACCGGTCTTTACGGCTGTTTCAACACCGGTGAATAATGAGGTGGAGGGTTTCGACCTGCGCAAGGCCGTCATCTATGAAGCCATCCTCAGCAACCCTTACAAGGGCTGAATCATGAAAACAAAAAATAATTAATACGTACTCGTATGTTTAAAAAAGTACTAATGACGATCGGTCTGATGCTGATAGCGGGCACCTCGCTGTTGGCTCAGGGTACCATGAAAGGTACCATCACCGATGCCAAGACGAAGGAACCACTGCCGTTTGTCAATGTCGTCGCCAAGCAGGATGGACAACAGATCCGTGGTGGACAGAGTGACTTCGACGGTATCTTCACTATCAAGCCGTTGCCGGTTGGCAAGTATGATATTGAGGTGACGTCGGTGGGTTACAAGAAGTATGTCCGCAACGGTATCACTGTGACGGCCTCTGGTTTTACCGTGGTAGATGTGGCCCTCGAGCCTACCGCCACCAATCTGGAAGAAGTGGTTATTGTCGACAACAAGGTGCCGATTATCGAGATCGGTTCACCGGAGTCCGGTAAGCGTCTGTCGACGGAGGATATCGCCCGTATGCCGGGTACCTCTGTCGAGAGCATCGTTGCCGCCGTCGGTGGTGTGGGTTACTCCGATGGTGGAACCGGTACCGCCCGTGGTGAGGATAATATGGTCACCAAGCAGGGTGGTGTCGTCAAGCGCACCGGTATCAATGTCCCCAAGGAGGCTATCGCTGAAATCCAGGTGATTTTGGGTGGTACGCCCGCTTCGATTGGTGAGGCTATCGGTGGTACGCAGATTATCACCCTTAAACCGCCTTCAAGCCAGTTCAAAGGATTGGTCAAGTACGATGGTTATCTGGACTATCGTTTGGTCAATTCTTTGACCCTCTACCTCACGGGTCCCGTGGTTAAGAAGAAAGTGGAACTCGAAGGTGGTGGTACTTCTGAACGTACGCTTGTCGGTTTCCGTCTGACGGGTCAGGGATCGTATGTCAATTCGAGTCTCTATCGCCCGCGCGATTACCGTTATCAAATGGTGAACGATGAGAAGGTACGTGAGTATGAGGCCAACCCCCTCTCGTATGATCCTCTCACGGGTCTCGTGACCTATTCGATAGATCATGGTATGCGTGCTTCCGATTTTGTGGAGTTTACCCGTCTTACCAAGAAGGATTTTGGTGGCGATGCCGATCGTAAACCCAATCTGCAGCGCTATTCCATTGCCTTGGAGGGTGCACTCGACTTCCGTTTCTCGGATTACGCCACCTTGACGGTGACCGGTGAGTTCGCTTTCAGCCGCACGCCCAGTGCGAGCATCTCTCCCCTCAATATGAGTCGTCAGGGTACGGGTGTAAGCGACTATACCAACTTCGGTATCACGGTCGACTTCACCCAGCGTTTCCGTGACCCTGAGCCGGCGGCTGACGCTACCCTGCCCGAGAGCAAGTCGGCTGCAGCCATCTCCAACGTGATGTACAACATTACCGCTATGTTCAGTCGTAGTTCGGGTCGCGCCTACAATGTCAACTTCGGTTCCAGCATGGACGACATCTTCAAGTATGGCTACATCGGCAAGTTCGAGACAGAGAAGATTCGTAACTATGCCGATCCGGCACCGTTCAACTATAACGGTATCACCATCACGGCCCGCGAACAGGACAACTGGTATGACCGTATTACGTCGTTCACGCCGGTCGACAACAGCAACAGCGTCCTCGCCCGTTATACCTCCCAGTTGTATGAAATCGAGGATCTGGCTCCTTATCTGATTAATTTTGACAACCTCCGCTACTATAAAGGTCTCACCAACGGTGACTCGCCGAGCACCGACCTGGGTCTCCTTACCAATGTGGGTGTGCAGGCTTCGTCATTCTATTTCTACCAGACAGACTACATCTATTTGCAGGCCAAGGCTTCGGCGCTGATCAAGGGTCATGACGTGGAGTTGGGTTTCCAGTATGATCGTTCCTCCGAGTCCTACTATTCTTTGAGTGCCTACAGTCTGTGGACGTTGATGCGTCAGGAGGCCAACAAGCATATCCAGCAGTTGGACAAGAGCAATCCTATCATCCGTCAGGAGGGTTCGAACTATTATGTCGACTACAACCGTCTCTATAATGCCGACCAGCAGGAGAACTTCGACATCGCCTTCCGTAAGTATCTGGGTATGGCCCGTAACAGTACCGACTGGATCGATATCGACCGCTACAGCCCTGAAGACTTCGTCCAGGCAGGTGGTATCGAAATGTTCTCCTCTGACGAACTCTTCAATCAGGGTTCCTCGCTGGTCAGTTATTATGGCTACGACCATACGGGTAAGAAATACAACTCCAGCAACTGGGATCTCGACGATTTCTTCAACCCCGCATCCAAGGGTCATGGCGACTACCGCTATCTGCCCTCTTTCTCGCCGGTCTATATGGCGGGTTATATCCAGGATCAGTTCTATTTCCAAGACCTGATTTTCAACGTGGGTGTCCGTGTCGACTACTTCGACGGAAACCAGTATGTGTTGAAAGACCCCTACCTGTTGTATGAATCCTACACGGTGGGCGACATCCGCAACAATGGTAGTCTTGTCAATGGCGGTACCGCTTCGCTCTACAATGGTGCCGGTGACGACTGGGTGGTCTATGTTGACGACGCCTCTTCGTCCAGCCCCACGATCAAGGGTTACCGTAACGGTAGTGTCTGGTATGATGCCGACGGTGTTGAGGTCTCCTCGCCTGACAAGGTGAGCGGTGCCTCCGGTAAGCCGACGCCGTACCGTACGCCGCGCGGACAGCAGGCCTACAATAATAATACCGTGGGTAAAGAGGCTTTCGAGGACTACAAACCGCAAGTGGTGGTGATGCCTCGTATCGCTTTCTCCTTCCCCGTGGGTGACAACTCGCAGTTCAAGGCTAGCTACGACATTATTGCCCGTCGTCCCTCTTCGGGATGGCAGGCCAGCTACTTGAGCTACCTCTATATGTCGCAGATCTCCAGCATCACCAACCCCAATCTGAAGCCGGAGCGCGTCACCAACTACGAGGTGGGCTTCCAGCAGGCACTCAACAGCTCGTCGGCCGTTAGCATCTCAGCTTACTACAAGGAGACGCGCGACCTGATTCAGATTGTGCAGTATGCCGGTGCTGACCCCAACAACAACTATTACTCTTATGGCAACTTGGACTTCAAGACCATCAAGGGTTTCACTTTCGAGTACACGATGCGTCAGACCAAGAATATCAGCCTCAGCGCCAACTACACGTTGCAGTATGCTGAGGGAACGGGTCTGTCCTCCACTACGATGACCGAACTTATCCGCGAGGGTTATACCACGCTGAAGATGCTCAACCCCATCGGTGACGACCGTCGTCATGAGTTCAAGGTCAATCTCGACTTCCGCTATGACCATGGTGCCAAGTACAACGGACCGACCATTACCCGTGTTGTGACCGACAAGGCAACAGGCGAGAAGCGCAAGAAAGAGATCAAACTGCTCGAGGACTTTGGTGTCAACATCATGGCTGTGGCTCAGTCGGGACGTCCTTACACCAAGGCCTACAGCAACATGCAGTCGACCATTGTGGGTAGTTACCGTGGCGCCCGTCTGCCTTGGGGTTTCTACTGCGATGTAGTGTTCGACAAGTTGTGGCCCATCCAGGTGGGCAAGCGTAGCACCTCCTTACGTGCCGCTCTCACCATCCGCAACATCTTCGATATCCGCAACGTGGTTGGAGTCTTCTCTGTCACCGGCAACGCCGAGGACAACGGCTACCTCACCGACCCCGAGACGCAGACGACCATCAACAGTGTGGTGGATCCCATCGCATTCCGCGAAATCTATCCCATCTATCTGCGTAACTCCAGTTGGAACTATTCGAATCCGCGTACTATCATGCTCACGCTGTCGTACAACTTCTAATTTGTTTTAACGTGATAATATCTAATAAAATGAAGAATATTTTTAGCAGACTATTATTATTGGCGATTCTAGTCTCGTCGGCATCGGGTGTTGCTGTCGCCCGTGAGTGCACGACCTGCAAGAAGAACAACGCCAAGCAAGCAGCACTGCAGACCAAGGCGGCCGTTTGTAAGCGTGCGCAAAGTACGGCGGAGTTGAATGTCAACAATGTGAAAGCGCTGATCAACGCATACGGTAACATGTGGTTCGACGGTAGTGTGGCTCGCTATTACCTGCCCAAGACCAGTACCACTTCGCCGCTCTACTGTGCAGCACTGTGGATCGGTGGTACCGACGTCAACGACCAGCTCCGTATCGCAGCTTTGCGTTTCGGTTCGGATGGTGACGACTACTGGCCAGGTCCTCTGGAGTTGAACACGGCCTATATCGATTTGGCCATGTGCAACAAGTACGACCGCCATTTCAATATCACCCAGAACGAGGTGCGCGATTTCTGCAGCATGTTCGACTATACGGGTGTGACGCCGGTCCCCAATGACGACTATGATGAGTCTCGTGTGGCTCAGGTGATCAAAGATTGGCCCGCCCACGATGACGAAAACCAGTTTGTCTCCGCCTACCTGGCACCGTTCTTCGATGCCGATGGTGATGGTGTCTACGACTGGCGCAAGGGAGACTATCCCTATTATGATTTCAACAATGAACTCTGCCCCCGTACATGGAAAGCTGAGCATCCGGGTAGCTCCCTGCAGATGGCTCAGACGATGGAGACCACCGACGGCATCGTCCAGGGTGGTATCCTTTCCGACCAGGTGCTGAAGGGTGACCAGACCATTTGGTGGGTGTTCAACGATATGGGTAACGTCCATACCGAAACACAGGGTCAGCCCATCGGTCTCGAGATCCGTGCACAGGCTTTCGCTTTCTCCACGAACGACGAGATCAACGATATGACCTTCTACTCCTACGAGATTATCAACCGCTCCACCTATACGCTGAAGGATACCTACTTCAGCCAGTGGGTCGACCCCGATCTGGGTTATGCGGGTGACGACTATGTGGGTTGCGATGTCCGTCGTGGTTTGGGCTACTGCTACAACGGTGACGAGTCCGACGGTCCTGGATCGGGTACCTATAGCGGCATTCCTCCCGCGGTAGGTATCGACTTCTTCCAGGGTCCCTATATGGATCCGGATGGTTTGGACAACCCCAAGATTGATATCGACAAGATGCGTCTCTACTATGCCTCTGCTTTGGACGAGTACAAACAGCTGGACTCCCTCGGCAACTATGTGGGCAATGACGCGTTGGGTCGCACGGTATACGACACCTTCTCTCTGACGCAGGATGCCGACCGTTTCCTCAATGCCTGGTATTTCAAGAAAGACGACGCCATTGGCAACTGCGCCATCAACGGTGTCAACTTCGGTAACGGCATTGTCGACGACGAACGTTTTGGTATGCGTCGTTTCGTGTATTACAACAACGCCAGTTCGGGTGAGAACGGCGAGCCCAGCAAGGCTACCGACTACTACAACTACTTGCGCGGTAAATGGCGCAACGGTCAGCGTATGTGGTTCGGCGGTGATGGTCTCAACACCCAGCAGGGCGCAATCGCCGACTTGGAGTGCGACTTCATGTTCCCGGGCGACTCCGATCCTTGGAACTGGGGTACCAACGGCGTCGATCCTAAGACCTTGGGTTATACCCACGAGTACTGGAGCGAGGCCAATGAGGGCAACCAGCCTTCCGACCGTCGTTTCATGCAGTCTGCAGGTCCCTTCACGCTGCGCCCCGGTGCGGTGAACTACATCACGGTCGGTATTCCGTTTGCCAAGGCCTCTTCGGGCAACGCATGGTCGTCTGTCGAACAGTTGCGTGAGATTGACGATGTGTGCCAGGCTTTGTTTGACAACTGCTTCAAGGTGCTGGACGGTCCGGATGCTCCGACCATCGTGGTTCAGGAGATGAGCAATGAGCTGATTCTCTATATCACCTACGACAACCCCAGTTCGAACAACTACGGCGAGAAATATGCCGAGTTGGATCCCACGATTCCGAAACAGTACACGGTGCTCGAGGGTATCGAGAACTTCCCGGGTGACACTACCTATACGCATGGTGACACCAGCTTCAGCGTTCAGACGCAGTTGAACAAGACCCATGTCTATGACTCGATTGACCGTCAGTATCGCTTTGAGGGTTATCAGATCTATCAGTTGAAGGATGGCAATGTCTCCATCTCCGAGATTGAAGATGAGACCAAGGCCCAGTTGGTGTACCAGTGCGATATTGAGAACTACTACGACGAGGAGCATACGCTGCCCATCGCCCGTTTGGTCAACTACGAACAGAACTCCGCTACGGGTCTGCTCTCCGGTAAGATCAAGGTCAACGGAAACAACCAGGGCATCCGCCACGTGTTCCGCGTCACCACCGACAAGTTCGCCAGCGGTACCAATACCAAGTTGGTAAATAATAAGGAGTACTATTTCATCTGCGTGGCTTATGCCCACAACCGTTTCAAAGAGTATTCGCAGACGGATGCTTCGAAACTGGACGGTCAGAAGACCCCCTATCTGGCGGGTCGTAAAGACGAGTGGGGTGGTACCATCACGCCGGTTAAGGCTATCCCGCACGATCCCATCTCGGAGAACGGCGGTACGCGTGTCAATGCCGAGTTCGGCATCAGCCCTGTCATCACCCGTCTGGAAGGTCATGGAACAGGTGCCAATCAGCTGCAGCTGGTGGCCGCTTCTATTGAGGAACTGATGGGTGCCGAAGGTCAGCCCGCTATGGGTCCTGGTGAAATGGTGGGTGGCGTTATGCAACATCCCGCTGTCATCGCTCATCCCAAATATGAAGAGAACTACGGTCCTCTGAGCGTGCGTGTGGTTGACCCGCTGAGCCTCAAGGAGGGTAAGTTCGTGATTAACTTCACGGGCGCCGACAGCTCCAGCCGCTGGTTCATCACCAATGTCGACACCACACAGCCGGTCTATGGCAATGTGAGAAAGGTCTATTCCGACTTTGTGATTGGACGCTTCAACGAACAGCTGTTCCTGGATCTGGGTATTGCTGTTTCCATCCAGAACCCGTCGGCCATGGCCACTCCGCTGCAGTGCACCACCAACAACACCAAATACTTCTATGGTGGCTTTGTCAACGAGGACGGCGTTGTTGCCAACTCGTCAATGGAGTTTGGCGATGCCTACAGTCAGTGGTTGAGCGGTATCCCCGATTACGATGGCACGATGGCCTACAACTGGATTCGTTCGGGTGCTCAGTACTCGAAGGGTTATGTGACGGCCTTCACCAGCAAAAATAGCGCGGTAAGTCTGGACGAGACTTATCTGGATGCCGACTACTACCGTGAGTATTATCCCAAGATGGGTACTGCCACCTCCAATACGGACTATAAAGACCATGCGATTGATCGCGCCAACCTTTTCGAGTCGGTCGTCGACGGTATGTGGGGTCCCTATGCGTTGGTTTCGACCAATGATTTCCATCCTGGTTTCAACTTCTCCTACTACATGACCGACGTGGATCGCATCGACTCGTTGCGTCAGAAGGGCTTGTTGAAGTCGACGAGCACGGCGAACCTGATTAAGCGCTCGCTGTTGAACAACCAGTTGAACACGGCATTGCAGTTCAACAGTCTCGCCGATCTGCCTAGTGTCCGTATCGTCTTCACCGCCGACACCTCCAAGTGGACGCGCTGCCCGGTGTTGGAGATGTGCGAGGATCGCACACAGTCTGAGGGCAACGCCCGCAAGTTCCACAAACGTATCCACAAGTCTGTCGACAAACTGGGTCGCACGGTGGACGATCTGGGCATCGCCGCCAATGTCAACGATCCCAACAACCCCGCTTATATCGATGAGATGGGTATGGGTTGGTTCCCGGGCTATGCCATCTCGCTGGCCACCGGTGAACGTCTCAATATCATGTTCGGTGAGGATTCCCGTTACGTCCAGTACAATGGCCGCGATATGTTGTGGAATCCTGTCCAGACAATTTTGGAGGGAAGTTCGAACTATGTGATGGGTGGTCGCCACTTCATCTATGTGATGAAGGCCACGAAGCAGCAGTTCCTGAATCTGTCGTCTTATTCTACCACACCGACCCTTCAGACCTATGCCACTCCTTCGTATGACGCCGGTCGCTGGGCCAATCAGATGTTGGGCTCGCTCGACCGACTGATGAACACGGTTCAGACGGGTGTTACCTTTGTGACCCTTTACAAAGGTATCACCGGTGGCTTCGACGGTCTCCCGCAGGTCTATCCGGTCCGCGACTCTGCCGCGTTGCTCTTCTCTTCTGTGGCTTGGGTCAATATGCCTCGCGTCTCCGAAGAGTTCTCGTTCAAATATCCGGGACACGACGCCACCTTGAATGCGGGTTCCCGTTCCAACGGTATTCCGTGTGATGTCACGGTCGACATTCACATGAAGTCTCCCTATGGCCGCTATATGGGCCCGAACGGCACCACCGCCACCTCCGTGACGGGTGAAACGGCCGACAACAACGACTATCCGCGTTATATGTTTGAAATCAGTCCCGACTTGGCTGTTGAGACCGGTATCGGTTTGAGCAACGATCCTTCTGATAAGAACAATCCGGCTTGGGCCTACCAGCAGGAGATGCTTAACAAGATTGGTGTTGCCCCCAACCCCTACTATAGCTTCTCGGAGTATGAGACGGACAACCAGCTTGAGACGAAGGTGCGTTTCAGCAACGTGCCAGCCAACACGGTGATCTCCATCTATACGGTGGATGGTACCCTGGTGCGTCGTCTCGGCCCCACCTCGGCCGCCTATACCACTGTCGACTGGGATTTGCATAACCACAACGGTCTGCCCATTGCCGGCGGCATGTATCTCATCCATTTCGATGTGCCCAATGTCGGTGAGCGCGTGGTGAAGTGGTTCGGAACCATGCGTCCTGTCGACCTCAACTCTTACCACTTCTAATCCCAACCTTTGAAACACTCAAAATCTTGAATGAACATGAAAACATTTAATAGAATATTTGCTGTAGTTGTCCTCCTTGCGACGCTGTCGGTGTCGGCCGTTCAGGCTGGTAACGACGACCGCAGAGGTACAGCGGGTGCTTCTGAGTTGCTCATCAACCCGTGGGCGCGCAGTGCTGGTTGGGGTACTGCCAGTGTAGCTTGCATTAGGGGTCTCGACGCCTTCTATTTCAACGTGGCTGGCTTGTCGTTCACCAACAAAATTGATGTCGGATATGCCAACACCCAGCTCTATGGCGGTAAGGGTGGCTTGATGGGTGCTGCATCCATCAACTCCTTCGGCTTGGCTGTGCGTGTGTTTGATGCAGGTGTGATGGGTGTGTCGGTGATGGCCATGGGCTTTGGTGACATCCCTGTCACTACGGTCTACAGCCCCGAGACGCAGAACGGTACCTTCTCACCGTCGTATATGAATATCAATGTGGCCTATGCCCACTCGTTCACCCGCAGTGTGCATGGCGGTGTCAACCTCAAGGTAATCACCGAGAGTACCAACAACGTATCGGCTTCCGGTTTCGCTATCGACGCCGGTATCCAGTATGTGACGGGTGCCAACGATGAGTTGAAATTCGGTATCAGCTTGAAGAACCTCGGTTTCGGTCTGAGCTACAGCGGAACGGGTCTTTCCTATACCCATGTCAACAGTATCGAGAACACCGTGACGGCCATGCATCCTTCCGTCGACATGGAGATGCCCACTTGCCTCAATATCGGCTTGTCCTACGATTTCCTCTTCGAAAAGTGGGATCAGATGCTGACCGTGGCGGGTTCGTTCACCTCCAACGCTTTCCTGAAGGACAACTTCGGTCTGGGTTTGGAGTACTCGCTCCTCAATCTGGTACAGCTGCGTTGCGGCTACGTCTTCCAGCGTGACATCTTCAGCGAGAGCGACCGCACGACGGCCAATACGGGTCTCTGTGCCGGTGGTTCCGTCAAGGTGCCTATCGGAAAGAAAGACAAATCCGGCAACGGTACTGCACTCTCCATTGACTATTCGTATCGCTCGGCTTCCCCGCTCAAGGGTACCCACTCGGTGGGCGCTACGCTGAGTTTCTAGAATCGAAGCGTTCATAACTCACTAATTGGGAAAGGTTGTTCTGCAACCTTTCCTAATTTTTAAGTCTTATCAATTTTTATTTTCTCTCTATGTCTGAAATCAAATATTATAGTGAAGAAGGCCTTCAGAAATTGAAGGATGAACTGCACCAGTTGATTGCCGTCGAGCGTCCCGCCGCCACGGCCGCCATCGCTGAGGCACGCGACAAGGGTGACTTGTCGGAGAATGCCGAATACGATGCCGCCAAGGAGGCGCAGGGACATCTGGAGGCACGTATCTCGCGTCTGCAGGAGCTGGTGGCCAATGCCCGTCTGCTGGACGAATCGAAGATCGATGTGTCGAAGATCCTGCTGTTGTCGAAGATTACCATCTGCAACACCAAAACCAAAGCCACGCAGGTCTATACCATCGTGCCCGAGAGCGAGTCGAACCTCAAAGAAGGTAAGATTTCTGTCACCTCGCCTTTTGCCAAGGCCTTTCTCGGCCATCGTGCTGGCGAGACGGTAGACGTAATCGTCCCTGCCGGTAAGATGACCTTCAAAATCCAGAAGGTGGAGCGTTAAGGCCGTCTGTCCAATCGATCAAACATTCCATACTATGGCTTCAATTTTTTCCCGTATCGTAGCAGGTGAGATTCCCTGTTACAAAGTGGCCGAGACAGAGGATTTTCTGGCTTTCTTGGATGTCAACCCGGTGGTCAAGGGCCACGTGCTCTGCATCCCCAAACGTGAAGTGGACTATGTGTTTGACCTGGACGACGAGACATTTACCCGTCTGCATCTTTTCAGCAAACGGGTGGCCAAGGGTCTGAAGAAGGTCTGCCCCTGCCGTAAGGTGGGTGTGGCGGTCGTAGGTATTGATGTGCCGCATGTGCATATCCATCTGATGCCCCTCAACCAGCCTGGCGATCTCAATTTCGGTCATCATGTGACCCTGCAGCCCGAGGAGATGGCCGATTTGGCCGCCCAGATTGCCTCCGCTATCGAGTAGTC
>Ga0352976_1020195_pt1 | contig 11190 bp, 22 predicted proteins | sample Cowrumrumenfluid_FD_205949 | JGI IMG/M metagenome (GOLD analysis project Ga0352976, IMG submission 205949) | Metatranscriptome of Cow rumen microbial communities from the University of Illinois at Urbana-Champaign, USA - Cow X-1 rumen fluid... | ecosystem: Host-associated > Mammals > Digestive...
GTATGCCCTAAAAATGCCGTAAAGAGCGGGATCTAGAGCCAAACCAATCATTTTAGGGGTGATAAGGTGGTTCCAGAACGCAGTTTTTTATAACTTGTGCTATGTGGGTTTTCCTTGACGAAGGACTTCCGACCTCTGGATTCTTACTTAATTCACTCATAAAAGCTTAGTTTGTCTCATTGGAAAGTAGGTAAAGGCTTTGTGCCTTTAGAGCACATTCATTATTTTTTGGTTTGTGACACAAAGGTCACAAGGAGGAAAGGATGGCTAAAGAAAAGTTTGAGAGAACCAAGCCACACGTAAACGTTGGTACCATCGGCCACGTAGACCATGGTAAGACAACCCTTACAGCTGCAATTACAATGTATTGCGCAAAGAAGTTCGGCGACAAGCTGCTCAATTATGATGAAATTGACAACGCTCCCGAAGAGAAAGAAAGAGGAATCACAATCAACACAAGACACGTTGAGTATCAGTCCGACAAGAGACACTATGCTCACGTTGACTGCCCGGGCCACGCAGACTACATCAAGAACATGATCACAGGTGCTGCACAGATGGACGGTGCTGTTCTGGTAGTTGCTGCTTCCGACGGTGTTATGGCACAGACAAGAGAGCACATCCTTCTTGCCCGCCAGGTAGGCGTACCCACAATCATCGTATTCCTGAACAAAGTTGACCAGGTTGATGATCCCGAACTTGTAGACCTCGTTGAAGAGGAAGTCAGAGAAGTTCTTTCCAACAACGGTTTTGACGGTGCAAACTGCCCCGTTATCAGAGGAAGTGCTTATCTTGCAATGACAGAGGGAGACAACCCCGAGAATACAAAGTGCATCGAAGAGCTGCTCCAGGCCATGGACGAATACATTCCGCTTCCTGCCAGAGCTACAGATCTTCCGTTCCTTATGCCTATTGAGGACATCTTCTCAATCTCCGGCCGCGGAACAGTTGTTACAGGTAGAGTCGAGCGCGGTGTCGTACACGTCAATGATCCCGTACAGATTGTCGGTATCAGAGAGACAAGAGACACAGTCGTTACAGGTGTTGAGATGTTCAACAAGCTGCTTGATGAAGGTCAGGCCGGTGACAACATCGGTGCTCTCCTGCGCGGCGTAGACAAGAAAGAGGTTATCAGAGGCCAGGTCCTTGCAAAGCCCAAGTCAATCACTCCCCACACAAAGTTTGTCGGACAGGTTTATGTTCTTACAAAGGAAGAGGGTGGAAGACACAGCGCATTTGTCAGCGGTTACAGACCCCAGTTCTACTTCAGAACAACAGACATCACAGGTACAGTTTCACTTCCTGACGGTGTTTCAATGGTTATGCCCGGCGACCACACCAGCATCAACGTTGAGCTGATTCACCCGATCGCCATGGACAAGGGACTCAGGTTTGCTATTCGTGAAGGCGGAAGAACAGTCGCTTCCGGCCAGGTCACAGAGATTGTTGACTGATTGAAATTTTAAGAATGTCTTGCCCCGGCTTCAGGCCGGAGGCAAGGCCTGTTTTTTGGAGGAATAATGGCTAACGATAGAATCCGCGTTAGACTGAGAGGTTTTGATGTTGAGCTGGTAGAACAGAGCTCAATGTCCATTGTTGATACAGTTGTAAAGGCCGGAGCAAAGGTTTCCGGACCCGTACCTCTCCCAACCCGCATCAATAAGATTACAGTTCTCAAGTCACCGTTTGTTAACAAGAAATCACGTGAACAGTTTGAGATGAGAACACACAAGAGATTGATTGACATTTTAAATCCTACAGACAAGGTCATGGAGGCTCTTATGAAGCTTGAGCTGCCCGCCGGTGTTGATGTAGAGATAAAGCAGTAATGAGGTAATAGATGTTAGGGCTTATCGGTAAGAAAGTAGGCATGACACAGGTGTTTGATGAAAAAGGCAGACTGACTCCTGTGACTGTCATAAAAGTAGAAGGCAACGTAGTTGTTGCACAGAGAACCGAGGAGGCAAACGGTTACAAGGCCGCTGTCCTGGGTTCCGGAGAGGTCAAGGCCTCACGCACAACAAAACCATATGCCGGACAGTTCAAAGACGGCAACGTCAAGAAGACTCTCGTTGAATTCCGCGATTATGAGAAGGAAGTCAACGTAGGAGATGTCCTCGGTGTTGACCTCTTCAACGACGTAACATTCGTTGATGTAACAGGAACTTCCAAAGGAAAGGGATACCAGGGCGGTATGAAGCGCCACGGCTTCGGCGGTGGTAGAGCTACACACGGCTCAAAGTTCCACAGGGACCTTGGTGGTACGGCAATGTCATCCACACCCTCAAGAACTCTCCCCGGAAAGAAGATGGCCGGACACATGGGTAACGAAAGAGTTACCGTGCAGAACCTCAGGGTTGTCCGTGTTGATGAGAATCTGCAGGTTCTTATGGTGAAGGGAGCCATTCCCGGACCCGCACAGAGCACTGTGGTGATCAAAAAGGCTATTAAGAAATAAGGACTTGGAATATGAAAGCAAAAGTTTATTCAACAGACGGAAAAGTAACAAAGAAGACCGTTGAACTGAACGCTGATGTATTCGAAGTTCAGGTTTCAGACGGCTGCATTTACTATGCTGTAAAGAACGAGCTTGCAAACCGCAGAGTCGGAACTGCATGCACAAAGACCCGTGCAGAGGTCAATTACAGCAACACAAAGCCCTTCAAGCAGAAGGGAACAGGTAACGCCAGACGCGGTGACAAGAAGTCTCCCATCTTTGTAGGCGGCGGTACAATCTTCGGGCCCAAGCCCAGGGATTACTCCTACTCAGTTCCCAAGAAGGTGAAGAGAAATGCAATGAGATCTCTTCTGTCCCTTGCAGTCAAGGAAGAGAAGATGGTTGTTGTTGAGGATTTCACAATTGAGTCATGCAAGACAAAAGACATGGCTGCAATCCTCAAGAATTTTGTTGCAGACGAGCAGAGAACAGTGGTCATCATGCCCAATGACGACGTACAGCTCAGACGTGCTGCAAGAAATATTCCCTACCTGCATGTTCTTGCATACGACAAGCTCTCCGCAAAGGAACTCCTTTACGGAAAGAAGGTCCTGGTGCTTGAGAGTGCAGCAAAGAACCTCAATGAGTTCTACTGCGACTGAGGAGAGATGAAATGAGAGCAGATCAGATTATTATTGAACCTATTCTCAGCGAGAAATCAAACCTCGCCCGCGAAAATGAATGCAAGAAGTATACATTCAAGGTTGACCCCAAAGCCAACAAGTTCGAGATCATGAACGCTGTTAAGGAAATCTTCAAGGTCAATCCCACTGATTGTAATGTAATGAACGTAGCCGGAAAGCCCAAGTTCTCAAGAGGACGCGGCGGAAACATCAAAGGCTACACAGCCAGCTGGAAAAAAGCAGTTGTCACACTTGCCAAAGGTGAGATGATCAACGCTATTGAAGGCGTATGATAAGGACGGTATAGAATGGCACTTAAAAGTTTTAAACCCAGTACACCGGGCCTCCGCGAGAAGACAGTTCTGGCAAGAACGGAAATCACAGTCCAGAAGCCGGAAAGGTCTCTGACAACAAGCCTTCACAGAACTGCAGGACGTGACAGTTTCGGTCGTATCAGCGTAAGACGCAGAGGCGGCGGATGCAAGAGAGCCTACAGAATTGTTGACTTCAAGCGTGACAAGTACGGAATTCCCGGCACAGTAAAAACAATTGAATATGATCCAAACCGCAGCGCAAACATTGCTCTGGTTTTCTATGCAGACGGCGAGAAGCGCTATATCATTGCTCCCAAGGGACTTACAGTAGGTGCTCAGATAATGAGCGGCCCTGCAGCTCCCCTCAAGACAGGATGTGCTCTTCCGCTTAAGAACATTCCCCTCGGTCTGACAGTCCACAATGTTGAGCTGACCCTCGGCCGCGGCGGACAGCTTGTCCGCAGTGCAGGTCTGGGAGCCACAGTTATCGCCAAGGAAGGTGACTATGTTACTCTTCGTCTTCCTTCCGGTGAGATGAGAATGGTTTTTGGTGAGTGTTACGCAACTATCGGTTCACTCGGAAATGAGGACCACATGAACGTGTCTCTTGGAAAGGCCGGTGCAAGCCGCCACCTCGGAAGAAGACCCAAGGTCCGTGGTGTTGTCATGAACCCGATTGACCATCCGCATGGCGGTGGTGAGGGTAAGACAGCTGCCGGACGTCACCCTGTTACCCCGTGGGGCAAGCCCACCAAGGGTGCTAAGACTCGTTCTAAGAAGAAACCTTCTGACAAGTTCATTGTCAAGAAGCGCTAAGGAGAGAAAACGTGGCTAGATCAATTAAAAAAGGTCCGTTTGTAGAAGAAAGACTCCTTAAGAGAGTTGAGGCTGCAAAGGCATCAAATCAGATGGATATGATCAAGACTTACTCAAGAAGTTCCGTAATCATTCCCGATATGGTCAATATGACAATCTCCGTCTACAACGGAAAGACATGGGTACCTGTCTATGTTACAGAGAACCTGGTAGGCCACAAGCTTGGTGAGTTTGCTCCCACCAGAAGCTTCCGCGGTCATTCCGGTTCAGACAAGAAGGCTTGAGGAGAGAAGAAATGGCAACTACTTATAAAGCAACTGCTAAATACCTTATGGTATCTCCTACAAAGGTCCGCCCTGTTGCAAATCTTGTAAGGGGAAAAGGTTATGAAGAAGCCTACGGCATTCTCAATGCAATGCCGCAGAAGGGTGCCCGCCTTATTCTCAAGGTTCTTGAGAGTGCAGGTGCAAACGCAATGAACAGAAATTCAAAGCTTGACGAGAGCCAGCTCAAAGTTTCTGCAATTTACGTTGACGGCGGTCCCATGCTCAAGAGAGTATGGGCAAGATCACATGGCAAGAGAGATATTCTCCTGAAGAGAATGTCCCACATTACTGTTGAAGTCAGTGAAGTAACGGAGGAATAAATGGGTCAGAAAGTTAATCCTATAGGATTCCGTCTTGGAGTCAACAAAACATGGAAATCCAAGTGGTACGTGGATCCGAAAGAGTACGCAGATACTCTTCACGAAGACCTGCAGCTCCGCAAGGCTCTGCTGAAGTGCCCTGAGGTTCAGGGTGCGGAGATCTCAGATATCGAGATCAGCAGAAAGCCCCAGCGTGTTACTATCACAATCAGCACAAGCAGGCCCGGTGTGATTATCGGTACAAAGGGAGCCAACATTGAGAAACTCAATTCAGAGCTCCAGAAGTATTCTGAGAAGAAGGTTCAGATCAAGATCAAGAACGTTGAGCATTCTGAAAAGGATGCACAGCTTATTGCTCAGAACGTAGCCAAGCAGCTTGTAGGCCGTGTTGCTTACAAGAGAGCTATGAAGGCTGCAATCTCCAAGGCAATGAGCGCAGGCGTTCAGGGTATCAAGATCAGGCTTTCAGGTCGTCTCGGCGGCGCTGAAATTGCACGTTCCGAGTGGATGAAGGACGGTCGTATCCCCCTCCACACTCTCAGAAGTGATATTGATTACGGTTTCTGCTCTGCAAACACATCCTTCGGCTCAATCGGAGTCAAGGTATGGGTTTTCAACGGCGAAATCTATGACAGGGTCAAGAAGGATGATGCCGGTCTGCTGGTAAAGGCAGCCGATGCAACTTCTGCCGACGCACAGTGAGGTTAGTCCGATATGCTTAGTCCTAAAAGAATAAAGTATAGAAAAAAGCAGAGAGGAACGAGAGACGGAATCGCACACCGCGGCAACACCGTTGCATTCGGTGAGTTCGGTCTTGTTGCTCTTGAACCCAGGTGGATTACCAACCGCCAGATTGAGGCTGCCCGTGTTGCAATGACACGTCACATCAAGCGCGGCGGAAAGGTATGGATCAGAATTTATCCTGACATGCCCTATACTTCCAAACCCATCGGTACCCGTCAGGGTAACGGAAAGGGTGCACCGGAAGGCTGGGTAGCAGTAGTCAAGAAAGGTGCTGTCATGTTTGAAATGGGCGACGTTGAGGAGAGTCTTGCAAGAGAGGCTCTTACACTGGCAGCTTCAAAGCTTCCTATCAAGACAAAGTTCGTTGCCAAGAGAGAGGTTGAAGAATAATGAAGAATTCATTCAAGAAATTATCCTACGACGAGCTCGTGGCAAAGCGTGATGAGCTTAGAAAGGACTATCTCCAGATGAGAATGGACAAGGTTCTGGGTCATGTTGACAATCCCCTTCAGGTGAGAAACACCAGAAGACAGATTGCAAGACTCAACACCATAATCCAGGAATATGCTTTGGGAATCCGCAAAGCTAAGTAAGTGAGGCGCAGGAATTATGGAGTCTAATAAGAAGAGTTTCACAGGCGTGGTGACAAGTGACAAGATGGACAAGACCATTGTTGTTACTGTTGACAACAAGACACTGCACCCCCTGTATAAGAAGTATGTTACGAGTTCCAAGAAGCTGAAGGCTCATGATGAGAAGAATGAGGCCCATGTAGGCGATACGGTTCGCGTAGTTGAATGCCGTCATATCAGCAAGGACAAGTGCTGGAGACTGGTACAGATTGTCGAAAGGGCAAAATAAGGAGAAGAAGCTATGGTACAGATGCAGACTTATCTTAACGTTGCCGACAACTCCGGAGCCAGACTGGTACAGTGCATTAAGGTTCTGGGCGGAAGCCACAGATATGTAGCAGGCGTAGGCGATGTTGTGGTTGTTGCAGTCAAGGACGCACTCCCCAACGGAGCTATCAAGAAAGGTGATGTTCTGAAGGCAGTTATTGTCAGAACAAATAAGGAATACCGCAGACCTGACGGTACATACATCAGGTTCGATGACAACGCATGCGTTATCATTGATGCCAACAATAACCCGCGCGGAAAGCGCATCTTCGGGCCCGTCGCCCGTGAACTGAGAGACGGCTACATGAAGATTGTTTCCCTTGCGCCGGAAGTGTTGTAGGAGAAGTTTATGAGACTGAAGAAAGACGACACAGTCAAGATCATCGCCGGTAAGGACAAGGGTTACACCGGCAAGATCATCAAGGTGGACACCGAGAACGAAAGGGTCTACGTACAGGGTGCAAACATGGTCTCAAAAGCCATGAAGAAGAGAAACCAGCAGGACCAGGGCGGAATTGTCAAGATTGAGGCCCCCGTCCATGTTTCAAACGTTGCTCTTGTAACAAAGGGCGGCGCAACAACAAGAGTAGGTTTCAAGATGGAGAACGGTAAGAAAGTCCGTTACGCTAAGAAAACAGGAGAAACTGTCTGATGGGTGAGAAATTTGTTCCTAACATGAAGAAGAAATACCTTGATGAAGTTGCTCCCGCACTCTTCAAGGAATTCAAGTATACTTCCAAGATGCAGATTCCCGCTCTTGAGAAGATAGTTGTAAGCGCAGGTGTCGGAGATGCCATCGCCGACAAGAAGTATCTTGATGCAACAGTCAAGGAACTTGAGCAGATTACAGGTCAGCATGTTGTAAAGACCAAGGCCAGAAAGTCCATAGCCAACTTCAAACTCCGTGAAGGAATGGAGATCGGCGCAATGGTCACTCTCAGAGGCGACAACATGTGGTATTTCCTGGAAAGGCTTATTTGCATTGCTCTTCCCCGTGTAAAAGACTTCAGGGGAGTCAAACCCAATGCATTTGACGGTCACGGGAACTATGCTCTGGGTATCACAGAGCAGATCATCTTCCCGGAGATTGACTTTGACAAGATCGTTCGCGTAAGCGGACTGAATGTTGCCATTGTAACAACAGCCCGTACAGACGAAGAAGGCTTTGCCCTGCTTAAGAAGCTGGGAATGCCCTTCAGCAAGTAAGGAGTGCAGAAATGGCAAAGAAGTCAATGGTTGTTAAGGCTCAGAGAGAGCCCAAGTTTTCCACAAGAACCGTTCGCAGATGCAGAATCTGCGGAAGACCCCGTGGATATATGCGTAAGTTTGACATGTGCAGACATTGTTTCAGGAAGCTGGCATCTGAAGGACAGATTCCCGGCGTGACCAAATCTAGTTGGTAAGGAGAGGCAAAATGGCAGTAAGTGATCCTGTTGCTGATATGCTGACTAAGATCAGGAATGCTAGTCAGGCAAAGCATGAAAAGGTAGATGTATCAAACTCAAAGCTCAAGCTTCAGATTGTCAAGATTATGAAGAATGAGGGGTTTGTTAAGAATTTCAAGAAAGTCACAAAAGACGGCGCAACATACCTCAGGGTTTTCCTCAAGTATGATGATGCCCAGGCTCCCGTTATCCACGGAATCCAGAGACTCTCAACTCCCGGTCGCCGCGTTTACGCAGGCTACAAGGATATCCCCAGAGTCTACAACGGATACGGTGTTGTGATTGTTTCAACTTCTTCCGGAGTTATCACCGGAAAGAAGGCGTCCGAACAGATGGTCGGCGGTGAGCTGATCTGCTCAATTTGGTAAGAGGTGGTGAAGAATGTCTCGTATAGGTAAATTGCCGATTGATCTGCCTAAGACAGTCAAGGCTTCCATTAATGAAGGAGTCATCACCGTAGAGGGCCCCAAGGGCAAACTCTGCCAGAAGATTTCCGACGGTATCAATGTTCAGATTGAAGAAGACAAGGTTGTTGTAACAAGAGAAAACGACGAGAAGGCTGTAAGAGCTGCCCACGGTCTGATGAGACAGCTTATCCGCAACATGATTGTCGGTGTTTCCGATGGTTACACAAAGACTCTTCTTATTGTCGGTGTCGGTTTCAAGGCTGAGATGCAGAAGAACGTTCTTGTTCTTTCTCTCGGTTATGCAAACGACATTGAATATGTTGTCCCGCAGGGCGTTACAATTGCCTGCGACGGTCCTACCAAGATTACCGTTTCCGGTATTGACAAGCAGCTTGTCGGTCAGACTGCAGCTGAAATCCGCAGCCTGAGAAAGCCGGAGCCTTACAAGGGCAAGGGTGTCAGGTATGACTATGAGCATGTACGTTCCAAGAGCGGTAAGGCCGGAAGGGCATAAGGTGGGTTGAAGATATGAATAGAATTGCAGATAAAAACAGAAAGTATGCCAGAAGAAAGGTCCATATCAGAAAATCCATCTCCGGTACGGCTTCAAGACCCAGAATGACAGTTTTCAGAAGTAACCTTCACATGTATGTCCAGGTTATTGACGACACTGTAGGAAAGACTCTTGTAAGTGCCGGTACAACAGAGAAGGAACTTGCAGGTCTTAAGAACAACGTTGAAGGCGCAACAAAGCTTGGTGAGGTTCTCGGACAGAGATGCCTTGAAAAGGGTGTTACAACAGTTGTTTTCGACCGCAACGGATACCTTTACCACGGTCTGGTAAAGGCTATTGCCGACGGTGCCAGAAAGGCCGGCGTAAAGTTCTAAGGTGGTTAGTATGGAAAGAAGAGATAGAAAAGACAGAGACCAGGTCCGTGAGAAAGAATTCACAGAGAAGCTGATCAAACTCAACCGTGTTTCAAAGACCGTCAAGGGCGGAAGACGTATGTCATTTGCAGCTCTTGTGGTTGTTGGAGACCAGAAGGGTAAGGTCGGTTACGGAATGGGCAAGGCCAACGATGTTTCGGATGCAATCCGCAAGGCTACGGAAGCAGCCAGAAAGGCTATGAAGCCGGTCAACCTCAAGGGAGAGACAATTCCCCATGAAGTTATCGGCAAGTTCAAGAGCGCATCTGTTCTTCTCAAGCCCGCCGCACCCGGAACCGGAGTTATCGCCGGAGGCGCAGTACGTGCCGTTTGTGACGCTGCCGGAATCAGAGACGTGCTCAGCAAGTCACTGGGTTCCAAGAACACAATCAATACCGTCAAGGCAACTTTTGACGGCCTTGAGCACCTGTTCTCAGCCAGGAAGCTCTCAGCCTCAAGAGGCAAGAGCGTCAACGAACTGTGGGGGTGATTTATGGCAACAAAGAAGACACCTAAGGTACGTATTGAACTGGTGAAGGGCCTTGCAGGCACACTTCCCAATCAGAGAAAGACAGTCAAGGCCCTGGGTCTTGGTAAGATAAACAGCTATGTGGTCAAGGATGCAACACCCGTTACAATGGGTATGGTCCGTGTAGTTGAGCACATGGTCAAGGTTACAGAGGAGAAATAAGATGGGACAGATTCATGCACCGGAAGGTGCCAACAAGAAAAAGACTGTTGTAGGACGCGGCTCATCTTCCAAGGGCAGAACCTGCGGCAGAGGCAACAACGGCCAGAACGCACGTTCAGGCGGTGGTGTCCGTCCCGGTTTTGAAGGCGGTCAGATGCCTCTCTACAGGCGTGTAGCCAGAAGAGGTTTCTCCAATTATCCTTTCAAGGTTGAGTATACCGTTGTTTCTCTCGATGTCCTGAATGAAGCATTCAACGACGGCGAGACAGTAAACGATGCCAGCCTCAGAGACCGCTGTGTCATCAAGGGTGTCAACACCCAGGCCAAGATTCTTGCAAACGGAGAGATTTCAAAGAAGCTCGTCGTTGAAGGCGTTAAGGTTTCTGCTACAGCAGCCGAAAAGATCAAGGCTGCCGGCGGAGAGGTAAAATAAGGAAGGTAACTGATGTCAAATACCATTTCCGATATGTTCAGAATGGAGGATCTCAGGAAGAAAATCTTCTTCACCGTTGTTGTTCTTGCAATCACAAGAATAGGAACGGTGATACCTGTTCCGGGCATTGATCCCAAAATGCTGGAGCAGTACTTCCTTCTTCAGAGCAATTCTTCAAACATCGGACTTACTGAGTATCTGAACTTTTTCTCGGGCGGAGCATTCTCAAACTTCTCGCTGTTCACACTGGGTGTAATGCCTTACATTACATCCCAGATTATCGTACAGCTGCTCATGCTCATCATCCCCACAATGAAAAAGTGGAGTGAGGACCCCGAGGGAAGGAAGAAGATCCAGAAGGTCACAAGATACGGTACAATTGCAGTCTGTCTGCTGCAGTCGTTCGTTGTAAGCGTTTACGCAAGGAGCATCCAGAATTCCGGATTCCCCATCATTACAATGAGCAACTTCACGGCATTCACACTGCTTTCAATGATTACTGTAACCGCAGGTTCCATGGCCCTTGTCTGGCTGGGTGAGAAGATTACCCAGAGAGGTATCGGTAACGGAATTTCACTGCTCATCTTTGCAGGTATTGTGGCCAGAATCCCGTCAGCCCTCTCTACGATGGTTCAGGGAATCCAGGCCGGTACAATCAGCATCTGGGCGGTTGTTGTGGTTGTTGTAATGTTTATTATGGTCGTTGCCCTTGTTGTCTGTGAGCAGGAAGGCGAGAGAAAGATTCCGG
>Ga0352976_1030243_pt1 | contig 11141 bp, 4 predicted proteins | sample Cowrumrumenfluid_FD_205949 | JGI IMG/M metagenome (GOLD analysis project Ga0352976, IMG submission 205949) | Metatranscriptome of Cow rumen microbial communities from the University of Illinois at Urbana-Champaign, USA - Cow X-1 rumen fluid... | ecosystem: Host-associated > Mammals > Digestive...
TGAAAATATAAAGCAAGAACTTGAAGAATATGTTGTTACAGAAGAATTAAATAAACATATAAAAAAATTTTTTGAAGTATATAAAGAGGGGATTATAGGAAACATAGATGAAATGGGAGTGTGGATTTCGGGTTTCTTTGGAAGTGGTAAGTCTCATTTCTTAAAAATTCTTTCATATCTTTTAGAAAATAAAGTTATTGATGGAAAAAAGGCAATTGATTATTTTAAAGATAAGGGATTAGATAATCTTACATTTGCAAATATGAAAGCCGCAGAAGAGGTATCTACAGATATAATATTGTTTAATATAGATTCAAAATCCGATTCAGATTCGAAGTCTAATAAAGATGCAATTGTTAATGTATTTAATAAGGTATTTAATGAAATGCAAGGATTTTGTGGATCTATGCCATGGGTTGCTGATTTAGAAAGGCAAATGCTTAAGGATGGAGTATATGATAAATTCAAAGAAGAATTCAAAAAAATATCTGGAAATGAATGGGTAGATGCAAGAGAAGATTTTTATTATGAAGAAGATTCTATAATTGAAGCATTATCTAAAACAACTAAAATGAGTAGTGATGCAGCAAGAAATTGGTACAATAAATGTGAAGAAAATTATTCTCTTAGTATTGAAAAATTTGCAGGAAGAGTATCAGAATATTGTAAATCAAAAGGTAATAATCATCATTTAGTTTTTTTAATTGATGAAATTGGACAATATATTGGAGATAGTAAAGGGCTTATGTTGAATCTTCAAACAGTAGTCGAAGACTTAGGAATTAAGTGCAATGGTAAATGTTGGGTTATAGTAACTTCTCAAGAAGGATTAGATGAATTTACAAAAGTAAAGGAAGTTGACTTTTCTAAAATACAAGGAAGATTCAATACAAGATTATCTCTATCATCTGCAAATGTAGATGAGGTTATCAAAAAACGTATACTTAGGAAAACAGATGGTGCTACAAGTCATTTAAAAGCATTATATGAGCAAAAAGAATCTACAATAAAAAATCTTCTGACTTTCACCTCTGATACAGCAGAAATGAAGTTGTATAAAAATAGTGATGATTTTGCAGAAGTATATCCATTTATACCTTACCAATTTAATCTATTACAAGCAGCATTTAATGGCGTTAGAGAGCATGGAGCATCTGGAAAAAGTTTATCTAAAGGAGAAAGATCTCTTTTGGGAGCGTATCAACAAGTTGCTATAGAATATATGGAAAGTGATTCTAATATATTAGTACCATTTTCAGCATTCTATAAAACAATAGAAACTTTTCTGGATTCATCTATAAGATCAGTTATAATGAATGCAGAAAAAAATGAAAGACTTGATGAGTTTGATGTTGAAGTATTAAAATTATTATTTTTAGTTAAATATGTTAAGGAAATAAAGGCAAATATAAATAATTTAGCAACATTACTTGTAGATAATATTGATGCTTCTCATAGAGATTTAGCATTTAAGGTTAAGGAATCACTAAAAAATTTAATTAGAGAAACATTAGTGCAAGAAAATGGTGATGAGTATATTTTCCTTACTAATGATGAGCAAGATGTCAATAAAGAAATTAAGAATATGAATATTGACAATGGAGAAATAACCCAAAAGGTTGGGGAAATTATATTTGATGATATATATAAGGACAACAAGTATAATTATTCTAAAAAATATATGTTTACCTTTAATAAAATTATTGATGATAGAACAAGAGGACCTCAAAATAATGAAATTGGAGTTAGAGTAACAACTGCTAATTTTGATTTAATTGGAGGAAGTGGAACTTCTCAAGGTGAATTAAAGCAATTATCTATAAGAGAAGATAATGTGATAGTTAATATATCAAAAGATGTTAACTATTTAGATGAAATAGAGAACGTATTAAAGATAGATGCTTATTTAAGATTAAAGGGAAGTACAAAATCAACTGCATCTATTGAAGATATTAAAACTAAGAAAAGTAGAGAGAGAGAAGATAGATTAAAAAGAGCAAAATTTTTAATTGAAGAAGCGATAAAATCAGCAGAAATTTATGTTAATGGAAGCCTTTTAGATATTAAAGAAAAAAATGCAGTAGATAAAATAAATGAAGGACTAAAAGCATTAGTAGATTCAAAATACAATAAATTAAATTATATAAAGGATTTTAAAGAAAATGTTAAAGAATTGTATGATTTAATAGATAATAAGTCAAGCCAAATATCTTTAATGGATAGTAATCCTAATAGATTAGCAATAGATGAGATAAAAACACATATAGAAACTAGTACAATAAGAAATCTTCAAGTTACAGTTAAAGGTGTCATTAATAAGTTTTCAACAGCACCTTATGGATGGAAAGAAATTGATATTCAAGGAATTATAGTGACTTTATTTAAAAGACAAGATATAAAAGTTGTTTTTAATAATGAAGTTTTAGCACCAAATAGTAGAGAAATAGTTACATATATTGATAAAAAAGATTATAAAGATAGAGTAATTTTAAAGACCAGAGAAAAGGTGCCAACTAAATATATAGATGCTTTAAAGGATTTAAATAAGGATTTATTTGGATTTTCATTTATGCCAAATGATGAAGATGGAATGATGAGCTTGTTTAAAGAAGAAACAAGAACAGAGTTACATAAAGTAGAAGTAATGTTAAATAACTTTAGTATAATAAGTAGATACCCAGGCCAAGAAATATTAAAGAAGGGTAGAAAACTATTTAAAGATATTATAGAAGTTAAGGATACATTAGAATTTTTTAAAAAAGTGTATGATTTAGAAGATGACTTTTTAGATTATGTAGATGAAATTGATAATATAAAAGGATTTTTCTTTAAGAAAGAAAATGGGACTATTGATATCTCTTCTAAAGGAGAACAAAGAGTAATATTTGACAAAGCATTGAATACATTAAAAAATTATGAAGATAATAAAGAATATATAGTGAATGATGAAATAAAAAAAATAGTAGAAGAGATAAATACTATTTTAAGAATGAAAAAACCATATTCAAAAATTCCTACAATTCCTTTATTAGTAGAAGAGTATAATAATAAAATTTTAGCATCATTAGAAGAAGAAAGTAAACCAGTTTTAAATTTTATTGAAACTTGCAAAAGGGAAGTTATTGAAATTTTAGAAAAATATGATTTTAAAGATAAATTTATAAATAAAATAAATGAAGAGTTTGACAATTTAATCAACAAAACAGAAAGTGCCAATAATTTTGCAATTCTTTCATCTATGTCTTCCCTTGCTGAAAAACTAAGATTGAAATGGGTTAAAGAAATAGTTACAGAAGATGAAAGACAAAAGAGAATAAAGACTAAAGAAATAGAATTAACTAATAGTATTAAAGAAACGTCTAAATCGATAGAAAATAATAAAGAATATATAGAAGGAAAAGTTAAACAAGAACCAGAAGTAGTAATAAGAACTAAAACTTTAAGCATGAGAGAATTAGTTAAAGGACAAAAGGTTATAAAGAATGATGCAGACATAGATGAAGTTATTGAAGCATTAAGAAGAAAATTAAAAGAAGAGTTAGAGAAGGACACTATTATTAATTTAATTTAAGGAAATATTATAGGTATGTTAAAGCAAAAAGGGAAGAAAACTTCCCTTATTTTATGAAAGAGGATTTAGAAAATGGATAAAAATAAGATAAAGTTATTTGCTATATGGGCAAGAAGAAGCTTAATAGCACAGGTTAGTGAAAAGGCAAATAGAATAGGAATATATGAAGATAGGATAGTAGAAGCAATTGAAGTTCAAGGTGGATTTAAACTAGAAGGCAAGGACGATATATTTTCACTTTCCAAAAGTGATAGAGATGCATTAATAAGGCAAATAAATGAAAAAGGTTTTCAACAAGTAATGGAAGAGGTTGCATATACTTGGTTTAATAGGTTTATTGGGCTTAGATATATGGAAGTTAATGATTATCTTCCATCAGGAGTTAGAATACTTTCATCAGAAGTTGAAGGAAAAAACGAGCCTGATGTTTTAACTAAGGTGTCCGAAATAATAGATGAATTAGAATTAAATGCTAATGAGATATATGATTTATTAGATACAGGAAATAATTTAGACAGAGAAAAGGCGTATAGAATAATTTTAGTAAAGCAGTGTAATGAATTAGGTAAAATAATACCTCAAATGTTTGAGAAAATAAGTGATTATACAGAACTTTTATTGCCAGATAATTTACTTGAAGAAGGTTCTGTTATAAGAAAAATGGTTGAAGATATAGAAGAATCTGATTGGCTTGAAGAAGTAGAAATAATAGGTTGGATGTATCAATACTATATCTCAGAAAAGAAAGATGAAGTGTTTGCAGCACTAAAAAAGAATGTTAAGATAACAAAAGAAAATATTCCTGCAGCAACTCAACTTTTTACTCCAAAATGGATTGTTAAGTACATGGTAGAAAACTCACTAGGAAGACTATGGCTTGAAGGACACCCTAATAAAGAACTACAAAGTAAATGGAAATATTATTTAGAAGAAGCAGAGCAAGAACCAGAGGTTGAAAAAGATCTAGAGAAAATAAGAGAAGAACACTCAAAGCTTACTCCAGAAGATATTAAGGTATTAGATCCATGCATGGGTAGTGGTCATATATTAGTTTATGCCTTTGATGTTCTTTATGAAATATATAAAAGTGTAGGTTATTCAGAAAGAGAAATACCAAGAATGATATTACAAAATAATCTTTATGGATTAGATATAGATGATAGAGCAGCACAACTTGCATCATTTGCATTAATAATGAAGGCGAGACATTACAATAGAAGATTATTTAGGGAAATAGAGTGTGAACATTTAGAGTTGAATCTTTGTGCTATTCAAGAAAGTAATGAAATTAATCAAGAAGTAATTGAGTATTTTTGTAGTGGGCAGTCGGTAGTGGATAGTGAGCAGTTAAGAAAAGATGTTAAGTATTTAGTTGAGGTATTTACTGATGCTAAGGAATATGGTTCTATTCTTGAAATTAAGAAAGTTAATTTTGATATAATAAAGCAGAGATTAAAAGAAGTTGAAGATGAAGATAATCTTACATTTAGGGATTATAGAAAGATTATATTTAATTATTTGACTGGACTTGTTAAGCAGGGTGAGATAATGAGTCGATTGTATGAAATTTGTATTACTAATCCACCTTATATAGGTAATAAAGGGATTAATGATAAGCTAAAAAATTTAATAGTTAATAATTATGCTCAGTATAAGATGGATATTTTTTCAGTATTTATAGTAAGGATATCTGGTTATGTTTCTGAAAATGGACATATTGGATTAATGACTCCATATGTGTGGATGTTTATAAGTGCTTATGAAGAGTTAAGAAAGTTATTAATAAAAAATAGAAATATAACAACATTAGTTCAATTAGAATACTCAGGTTTTACAGAGGCTACAGTTCCAGTATGTTCATTTACAATGAGGAATTGTTATATTAATCAGAAGGGAGAATATATAAAACTTTCTGATTTTAGAGGAGAAGAACAACAAAGTATTAAGACATTAGAAGCAGTTAATGATAGAAAATGTGGATACAGATATTCAGTTTCTCAAAGTAGTTTTACTAATATTCCTTCACAAACAATCTCTTTTTGGGTAAATACAAAAATAATTAACAAATATGGTAAAAATAAAAATATTAAAGATATTTCAGAATATTCTGGAGCACAAAATAAAACAGCAGATAATGAAAAATATTTAAGAAAATATTGGGAAATAGATATTAATAAACTAGGTTCTAAGTGGATAAAAATTGCAAAAGGTGGTCCATTTAGACGTTGGTACGGAAATATTGAAGAAGTTATAGATTGGAGCAATGAGGCAAGGAGTTTTTATAAAAATAATAAAACTTCTTGTATTATGGGTGAAAAGTATTTATTTAGAGAAGGAATATGTTGGACTAAGGTAACTAGTTATTCTAATCCAGCATTTAGATATGTAGACAAATATACATTATACGAGACAGCAGCACCTACTATTCATGTTAAGGATACAAAATATGTAATTGGATTATTAAATTCAGTAGTTGGGAAAACATATATTCAAGTTACTAAACAAACATTAAACTATCAAGTATTTGATATCATTAATGTACCAATAATAATTGATAATAGTCAAAAACAAGAAATTGAAAAAATTGTATTACAATTAATTAATTTATATAAAAATGATTGGAATGAAAAAGAAACATCAATAGACTTTGAAGGAAATAATTTATTGATTCAACATGGTAATAGTAATTTGATAAGGATAGCATTAGATAAAGAGATTGAGCGAACAAATGAAAGATTTAGATTATGCAAATCTATAGAAGAAGAATTAAACAAAATTTTTATAAAGATATATAATTTAGAGGATAAGTTAAATTGTGAGGTAGATGATAAGGACATTACTATTAGAAAAGCAGAGAGGGAAAGAGATATTAAATCTTTTATTTCTTATGCTGTTGGTTGTATGTTTGGAAGATATTCTATAGATGCAGAAGGAGTTGTTTATGCAGGTGGAGATTTTAATGATAAGTGGAATTTTGAAAGCAATAAGGTTAGAAAGATAGAAAAAGATGATGAAGGTAATATAATATCTGATTCATGGGTTGATTCTAGGTTTATGCCTGATAAGGAAAATGTTATTCCTATTACAGAGGATGATTATTTTGAAGATGATATAGTTTCTAGATTTGTTGATTTTGTTAAAACTGTTTACGGAAATGATACATTAGAAGAAAATTTAGATTTTATTGCTGATTCTATTGGTAGAAAATCATCAGAAACTTCAAGACAAGCAATTAGAAGATATTTTGTTAAAGATTTTTATAAAGATCATTTAAAAGTATATCAAAAGAGACCTATATATTGGATGTTTGAATCAGGTAAGAATAATGGATTTAAATGTTTGATTTATATGCATAGATATAATGAGCAGACCATAGCAAAAGTTAGAACTGATTATCTTCATACATTACAAAGAAAATATGAATCAGAAATTAATAGACTTCAATTAGTTGTAGATTCAGAGGAGTATACTGCAAAGGATAGAACTACTGCTAAAAGGAAGATGGATAGAATTTCTAAGCAAATAGAGGAATGTAGAGAGTATGATCAAGTAGTAGCATATTTAGCAAATGAAAAGATATTTATTGATTTAGATGATGGTGTAAAAATAAACTATACAAAATTTCAAAATATTAATGTTATTAATTCAAAAGGTAAAGAGGTTAAAATGAATTTATTAGAGAAAATATAAAAAGGAGGTAATTTTATATGAGTATAAGCATTAAGGAAGCATATGGAATTGATAATGAGAATCCTGAATTTGAGGGAGAAGAGAGTTTAAATCCACAAAGTGAAGAAGACAATTATTATACAGATAGTATAAATATAGATCAAGCATATTTTTCAGTATTTGAATTAAAAAGAAAGTATGATAGAACTAAAAAACAAAAAAGTGGTAAGAGTATATTTTCAAAAGAGGATAGAAGAAATCAAATAATATTAGATAGTGATTTTCAGAGAGAAGTAGTATGGAAAATAAAACAAAAGTCAGAACTAATAGAAAGTGTTTTGATGGGGTTGCCTATTCCAATAATGTATTTATATGAAGATAAGTTTGCAAATCTTGTTGTAGTTGATGGAAGACAAAGACTGACAGCATTTTTTGAATTTTTAGATGAAAGATTTGAATTAACAGGATTAAAAATATTAAAAAAATTAAATGGAAAAAAATTTGGGGAGTTAGCTCCAGTATATCAATCTAAACTAGAGGATTATCAATTAATAACTCAAATAATAAAACCACCAACTCCAGATTCAGTTATCTTCAATGTTTTTGATAGAGTTAATAGAGGAGGAACATCTCTTAATAATCAAGAAATGAGAAATGCTTTATATCAAGGCAATTCAACAAAACTATTAGACATTATTGCTAAGAGTCAAGAGTTTAAAGACGCTACTGGAAAATCACTTCAAGCAAAAAGAATGAAAGATAAATATTTAATATTAAGAGCAATAGCATTTTATTTATGGAGTGATAAAAAATTAATTAATAAAAAGAATGAAATAGTTGAATATAAAGGTGATATTGATGACTTATTGGGTAAAACTATGGAATATTTAAACTTCATAAGCGAAGATGAATTAAAAGAAATAGCTAATAAGTTCAATAGAGCAATGATTAATACTAGCAGAATACTTGGAGAAGATGCATTTAGATTAAAAAGGTTAAGTGACGGGCGTAAATCACCAATTAATATGAATGTCTTTGAAGGTGTTGTATATGTGATGATTACTCTTAATGATAGAGAAGGATTAGATGAAGTAATAAAGGAAAAATATTATGATTTGATAACAGAGCCTAAGTTTTTAAATAATATAGCAAATCATAGAGATTCAGCAAATAAATTTGAAAAACGTAGAGATATTATAATAGAGAAGTTTAGAGAGGTGATATTAAATGATAGATAAAATACACATAAGTGGATTAAAGTCAATAGATAATTTAGAGATAGATTTAAAAAATTTCAACTTATTTTTAGGTGTTAATTCGGCTGGCAAATCCACAATAATTCAAGGTTTATTAACTTTGAGTCAAAGTATAAATCAACATGAATATAAATTAAATGGAAGTTTAGTATCATTAGGAGAATTTAGAGAAGTAAGAAATTTTATAACTAATGCAAAAAGTATAAAGATAGATGTTCAGGATAGCAAAAAGAAGCATAGTATAGAGTATTTTGAAGATAGTGAGCCTATAGTTGATATAAAAAAAGATGAGTGTGAATTTATATTTGATAATGGATTATATTATCTATCAGCATCACGAATAGGACATATGGATACTTATGAAAAAAATACAAAGGAAGTATATAAGTATGGATTACAAGGTGAATATTGTTTTTCATATTTTTTAAAAAATAAAGATAGAATTTTAGAACATGAGATTCTAAAAGATTCTATTAGTGAAACATTAGATCATAATGTTAACTTATGGTTTGATTATATAGTAGGTGGGAGGTTAGTTGTTAATGATATTCCTCAAACAGATAAGATAAAGGCACAATTTAAAGGAAAAAGTGACAGAGAAGTAAGAACTAAAAATATTGGTTCAGGATTAAGTTATTTAATAAGTATAATAATTATGTGTTTATCATTAGAAAAGGGTGAAACATTAATTATTGAAAATCCAGAAATACATTTACATCCTAAAGCACAATCTAGACTAACAGAATTTTTTATGTTTATATCTAATTCAGGCAGACAGTTAATAATAGAGACTCATAGCGATCATATATTTAATGGAACTAGGGTTGCAATATCAAATGGAGATATAGATTCAGAAAAAGTTTCAATAAATTTTTTAAGTTTAGATGATAAATATTGTACTAAAAATGATTTTATTAAAGTTGGAAAAAGAGGAAGAATATTAAATCCTCCTGAAGACTTGTTTGATCAGTTTGATATTGATTTAGACAGAATGTTGGGGTTATAAATATGGGAGTAATAATTAATGATTTTTCTTTAGAAGGTCAATTTTATAATGAAGATGAGTTTTTAGAAAGTTTGTATAATTACACAATTCCTATGCTTGATAAATTAGAAGAATTAGAAACACAGATATTGAGCAGTTTTAATTCATATACATTGCCAGTAACTAAAGACAAAACCTTATATGATATATTAAGTATTAAGGGAAGTGCAGAAATACGAAAGTTTAAACGTCAGTTACAAGAATTATTTTTTGATGAGCCTTATTGGGATAGTGATCCAAAATCAACAAATTCAATATATGAATGTGAGTTTACTGATAAAGATAATAACTTTTGTATTGCTGAAGCATTGGAAAGAAATTTACCAGTAATATCATTTGAACATGAAAAATTTAAAAAAAGTACTATAAAAATAAAAAAAGATGAATTAGATTATGTAGTTAAGAATCTATATAATTCAACAATATTACTAGAAGTTTTTAGGGAAAATAAACATATATCACAATTGCAGTATTTATTGTTAAGACACTCATTAAAAGAAAGTTTTGGATTGAAATATGGTAAAAATTATTTTGAAGATTTGATAAATAGCTGTAGTTTAAGTGAAGAAGATATAAAAGTTATTGTTGATGATATGGAAAAGTTAATTAGTCAGACAAGTAATGGAGAAAATCCAGGGCGATTAACAGGTTCTATTGATGGAAAATTAAAAGAGTTTAGAACTTCTTTAAGTAATAAAAGAGAAATAAGATTTTTCTATTTTGAAGTTAATCGAAGAATAATATTTATGAATGGATTTTTGAAAAAGACTGAACAGACCCCAAAAGAAGAAATAGATAAGGCTAAAAAAATAATGAAAATGTATAGTGAGTAAAAATATAGAAGACAATTATTAGGTAATAGAATATTGAGCTTGAATACGGTAGAATATGCAACATAATAAAAGATGTGAAAGATAAAATAAATGTATTGGAAAAACAAGAACAGTAGTGAGCAATACTTAGTGTATAGTAACAATTGTATAAAACTAAGTATTGCTCACTAACTACTATATATTGACAATGTGAGGTGAAATATGAATTTATCAGAAATAAGAAATTTTCTTAAAGACTTATTTTCAAAGCCATTAATTGATGGTGAAAATCGTCATATTGTATTTTGGTATGATGAAAATAAAGATTTTATTGAAGAAATAGACAGTTTTGATTTAGAAGATGTTAAAGTTATTAAGTTAAATGAGAAGAATGCTTTTTATACAAAATATTATATAGAAAAAGAAGATACAACAAGTAACATACTCGTGTATTCTAATATGAAAAAGCCAGTTCCACAGGAAGATTGGCTTTATGATATATTTTGTTATAGCAAAGAGTTTTCTACAGATAGAGCAACTGTAATTATGAAAGAATTGGGTATAAAAAATTTAACATTAAAGAAAGAATTTAAATTATATAATGTATTTTTTAAAAATAAAGAAAGAATATCAGCATTTAAAAGTTTAAATATTTCTGATTTTACAGAAGAAAATATTCATATTGCTGTTTTATGTGTGTTAACTAAAACAAAAGTAATGGACTTTGAAGAAGTATTAAAAAAGTTAATAAAGGATTATTTAGATGAAAATTATAAATTGTATGAAGC
>Ga0352976_1006549_pt1 | contig 10905 bp, 4 predicted proteins | sample Cowrumrumenfluid_FD_205949 | JGI IMG/M metagenome (GOLD analysis project Ga0352976, IMG submission 205949) | Metatranscriptome of Cow rumen microbial communities from the University of Illinois at Urbana-Champaign, USA - Cow X-1 rumen fluid... | ecosystem: Host-associated > Mammals > Digestive...
GGTATATGTTACATGTCACTATACAATAATTCACAAATTTGCACAGCATTAAATGCTGTTTTCGGTCTAGGATTGGACAAGAAATATTGGCAACCAAAAGAATTGAATAAAAAGATAAAAAAAATTTCAAAGTAAAATTTATATACAACATTTTTTAAAAAAATCAAAAGGAGCACAAGCCTTATAAATACAAGGTTTCAGGCTCCTTCTATTTTTATAAACTGTCGAAAACGGGATTATATATTTGCTATGTAATAAAGTCAACTTAATAATAAAAATAGAAAATAATTTAAAAATATTTTTGCTAAGGAATAAATAGAAAGTAGAGAATTATCAAAAAATAGTGTATTATTAATATTAAGGAATTCTTTTGAAGTTTTTTATGAAAGGAGGAATTGATACCAATCTAAGTTTGGTATTGAATGATATGTATAAAGATAATAGAATTATAAGTTTAGATAAAGAAGAAAAAGAAAATTTAGGGGATTTAAGAGATGCTTTTATAGAGTTGTATAATGAAGCATATGATTCAATTGATAAAAAAGATTTATATACAACTTTACAATGCATTAGAAAGCTAAAAGAAATAGATAATGAAAATATTGATGTAATGGTTTTAGAAGCTGAATATTATGAAAATAGAAATAATATACAAAAAGCCTTAGAAAAAATATCTGATGTTATAGATAAGGATGATGAAAATGCATTAGCCTATTATTTAAGAGGAAGATATAAGACCAATATGGGAAAATTAGAGGGAGCATATGATGATATAAGAAAAGCAATAACTTTAGATAAAGATAATTATGAATATAAAAGTGTACTTGCTAAAATTTATCTTGATTTAGGAAATTATGATTATGCTAGAAATTTATACGAAAAAATAATTCATGTTTATAAAACAAAAGAAGTTAGAGATTGTTTTGTAAGTGCTAATAAATTTCTTATTGAGGATATAAATGAAATACCAAAGGATGAAATAAATATAGAAGAAAAAATGAGTTTAATAAAAAGTCACTTATTGTTAGGACAGTTAGAAGAGGCTTATGAAATAATAAAGCCTATGGCTGGTACTACAGGCTCTGTTGAGAACTCATTATATCTTGGAAAAATATTTATGCAAATGCATGAAGATGCAAAAGCAATGCCATATTTTGATATAATAATTCAAATTGGAATTAAAGACCCAGAAGCATTTGTATTTAAAGGCAATCTTCTTGAAAGAAAAGGAGACTATCAAGGAGCATATGACAACTATGAAAAAGCATTAAAATACAATCCAGATTGTGTGTGGATATATAATAATATAGCTTCTGCCTTAATTGGATTAGAAAAGTATGATGAAGCATTAGAATATACTGATAAATCCTTAAGAGAAAATTATGATAAAGAAATTTCTTATAATAATAAAGGGAAGATATTTTATGGTAATGGAAAAAAAGATGTTGCATTAAAATATTATGATTTATCAATAAAAGAGGTTCCAAATTTTGCAGATGCTCATGTAAATAAGATAAAATTATTATTAGAGCTTAGAAAAAAAGATGACGCTTTATCAGCATGTGATGAAGCAATAGAATGTAATGTTAAGGATTATAGAGTATTTATAGAAAAAGCAACAATACTTAAGGATATGGGAAATTATGAAGAGGCAGTTAAATATGCAGATGAAGCTATTAAATATAATAAAAATTCTGTAAGAGCATATTTTATAAAGGCAATTTCATTATGTAAGATGGTATATTATTCTGCAGCAATGGAAAACATTGATAAAGCAATAGAAGTAAGTGAAGGAAAAGATTTAGTAGCATATGGAGCTAAATTATATATATGTAATGAAATGAGAGAAAAGAATAAGTTTGTATCTACTTGTATGGAAGCTATTGGTGAACAAAATTCAGCAGGTAAAAAACCTATGGAGTTTGTAAATAAGTTTAAGAATGAAATGGAAAAATGTAATTCTGAGCTTAAGGAAGATGTTATTTATAAAGATATAGTATCAGTTATATCATCATTTAGTGTGTAATATTTAAGAATAGGAGGTCTTAGGTATGGAGACAATTGATATTTACAGCTTAAAAGATAAGAATTTATTTGATTTAAAAGTAATATTAAATAATATAGATTTTGAAGATGAGGAAAATGAAGAAATTACAAAAGTAATACGAGGAATATATTTTCTAAAGTGTGATAAAGTAGATGATGCAATAGAATTATTTACTGATGTAATAGAGGTAGATCCATATAATAGTAAGGATGCTTATTTAAAAAGAGCAGAAGCTTATATGAAAAAAGGTGATTTAGAAAAAGCTTATGATGATTATAAAAAGGCATTAGTATTTGATAAAGAAGATATTAATGTAATTAGGGAGCTTGCAGAATGTTGTTATGCCCTAGATTATTTTGAAGAAGCTATAGATTTATATAAGATAATTGCTAAGGATACAGAGGGAGATTGGGAAGTAACTGCAATAATATCAAGCTTAAATAAATTCCTTATAGAAGAATATGAAAATAAAGAAGATAGAACAGAAAAAGAAAATTTCTATTTAGTTGATTGTTATTTGAAGGCTAATGAGTATGAAAAGTGTTCTGAAATTTTAAAGATACTTGAAGATAATGAAGATGTAAATAAAGAGGAATTATATTTCTTACAAGGAAAACTATTAAGAAAGTTATCAAAAAATGAAGAGGCTTTAGAGTATTTTAATAAAATTATTGAAATTAACCCTGAAAATAAAGAACTATATGAGTATAAGGCAAATATATTAAATGATTTAAACAGAGATGAAGAAGCCCTAGAATGTTATAAAAAGCTAATTGGAGAAGGGGAAGAAGATGATTATGTATATGATAAGATGGCTGAGATATTATATAAAGCTGGAAAGTATGAAAAATCATTAGAAGCCTGTGAAAAAGCAATTTCAATAAATGATAAGAGAATAAACGCTTATAAAAACAAAGCAAAAATATTATGTAAGATGAAAAAATATGAGGAAGGATTAGATTCATGTAATAAAGCTTTAGAAATATCTCCTAATATTTCAGAATTATATGAAGTAAAATCTGAGATTCTTGTAGAACTTAATGATTATGAAGATGCTGTTAAAGTAGCAGATAAAGCAATAGAACTAGGAATAGATAATGCTAACATATATTATCAAAAAGGAAAGGCATTACAAAGTATAAGAAAATTTATAAAAGCATTAAATTGTTATGATAAGTCATTAAGCTTTGATGATAAGAATTCAAAGGTATATGAAGGGATTGGTTATATAAAATATAAAAAGAAGAGCTTTGAGGAATCAATAGAAAATTATACAAAAGCAATAGAATTAGATGAAAACATAGCTTCTTATTATATAGAAAGAGCTGAGGTTTATAAAGCAATAGAAGAATATATAAAGGCTAAAGAAGATTATGAAAAAGCAGTTGAACTAGATAATAAAAATTCCGAAACTTATTATGAAATAGCTATGATATGTAAGAGAGAAGAAGAATATATAGATTCTATTAAGAATTTTGAAGAATCATTAGAAATAAATCCAAATCAAGCAAATATATATAATGAGATTGGTGAGATATACTATATAGAAAAGAAATATGATAAAGCTAAAGAATGTTTTGATAAGGCTTTAGACCTAAATAGTGAATTACCAAAAGTTTATTTAAATATGGGATTAGTATATAATGAAATGGAAGAACTAGAACAAGCCATAAATTGTTTTAGAAAATCAATAGAATTATATCCTAATAATCCTATTACATATTATCATCTTGCTAAAGCTAATGCAGAGAGAGGACATTATAATAATGCAATAAGATGGTTTAGCCAAGCTATAAAGTTAGATGACCAATATATTGATGCCTATCTTGGAAGAGGAGAAGTTTACAGAAGTACTGGCGAACTAGAAAGTTCTATAAAGGATTTTGATAAGGCAATAGGAATGTTACCACCAGATGCAAAGGCATTTGATGAATTAGGAAAAACATACTATTCACTAAAGGATTATGGAAAAGCTATTGAGTGGTATAAAAAAGCAATAGATACAGATAAAAAATATGTAAATGCTCATGTAGACCTAGGAATTATATATTTTGACCAAGAAAAATATGATGATGCATACATGAGTTTTCATGATGCTATACAAGTAAATAAAGATTATGCAAAGGCATATTATTATGTAGCAAAAGTATTTATGAAAAAAGAAGAATATTTTGATGCAGTCGATTGGTTTACAAAAGCGATAGAAAAAGATCCAAAACTTACAGATGCATATAATGAAAGAGGATTAGCTTTTGCTAAAAAGGAAAAATATAAAGAAGCCATAGATGATTATACACAAGCAATAGAATTATCAGTTAATCCATTAGATGAATATTATAATAATAGGGGACTAGCTTATGAAGCAATAGATAACTTTAGACTTGCTTTAGAAGATTATAAGACAGCTTTAGAGCTTCATCCAAATGAAAAGGAAGCACTAAGTAATATAGGTGATGTATATTTTAGACAAGATTTATATCAAGAAGCTATTGAATATTATTCTAAGGCATTATCTATTGATTCTTATTATGTATATTGTGATTGGAAAAAGGCTATATGTTTTGTAAAAATGAGAAGACATGAAGAAGCTATACTTGAATATTCAAGATGTATAGAATTAGATCCAAACAATGAAAAATATTATATAGGAAGAGCTACTGTATATAGCAATATAGGTTTAAAGAAACTTGCAAAGGAAGATTTAAAGAATGCTTTAAAGATAGACCCTAATAATAAAGAAGCAAGAGAAAATTTAAGTGAATTATCTGTTATAGATAGAATAATGTTTAAATTTAAGCCAACAAAATAAAAAGTGAACTTTATTAGAAAATTAAAAATTTTCTATATAATAAAAAAAATAAGTAAAAAATTTTAAAAAAGTATTTACAATGGATAATAATTATTATATAATAAAAACTGTCAAAAGGACAAAAACAAAAAATTAGTAAAAACAAAATGTGAAATAAATAATAATAGAAAGAATGGAGGAAAAGATTATGAAAAAATTCGTTTGTACAGTATGTGGTTATGTTTATGAAGGAGAAGTAGCACCAGAAAAATGTCCAGTATGTGGAGTAGGAGCTGACAAATTCAAGGAACAAGCTGGAGAATTATCTTGGGCTGCAGAACATGTTGTAGGAGTAGCACAAGGTTCATCAGAAGATATAATGGCAGATTTAAGAGCTAATTTTGAAGGAGAATGTACAGAAGTAGGAATGTACTTAGCAATGGCAAGAGTAGCACATAGAGAAGGATATCCAGAAATAGGTTTATACTATGAAAAGGCAGCTTATGAAGAAGCAGAACACGCAGCAAAATTTGCTGAATTATTAGGAGAAGTTGTTACAGATTCAACTAAGAAGAACCTAGAATTAAGAGTTGCAGCAGAAAATGGTGCAACAGCTGGTAAGTTTGACTTAGCTAAGAGAGCAAAGGCTGCAAACTTAGATGCAATCCATGACACAGTTCACGAAATGGCTAGAGACGAAGCTAGACATGGAAAAGCATTTGAAGGATTATTAAAGAGATACTTCGGATAATCAAAAATAAAATTAATAATTTTAAGTATTTTAGGGTATGTTGAAAAATTCAACATACCCTTTTCTTATGTATAAATATTGAAAAGCAAATAATAAAAGGATATAATGAAAATATTGGTGTAATTGTTTACTATTTTTATAATAAATTGGGGGAAGTTTATGAGAAAGAGAAGGATATTTTCATTAATTACAACTATTATTTTAACAACAAATTTATTTGTGGGAATAACTCCTGCAAGTGCAAAAACAGAAAATATAAGAAGTCAAATGGAACAAAAGCTAAAGGATAGTATAAGTTATTATGAAAATAATAATAACTATAGTGCAAATACTAATGAAGAGAAATTTGATAATCAAGAAGAAATAAGAATTATTGTAGAATTAAGCAAAATGGATGAAGATGTATTAAAAAAGGCTGAGAGTATTACAGGAAATAAAGTAGAGAAAATATTTGATACATTAGTTTGTGGATTTTCAATAAGTGGTAAAGCTAGTGATATAGAAAAAATTAAAGAATTGGATAATGTAGTTTCTGTAGAAAAAGCTATGGAAATAGATGAAAACATGTATTCATCAGTTCAAACTACACAAGCTCAAAATGTTTGGCATGATTATGGGTATACAGGTAAAGGTATGGTTATTGCTGTTTTAGATTCTGGTATGGATTTAGGAATGGAAGAGTTTGAAACAATAGATAGCAGTAACTTAAAAATAACTAAAGAACAAGCAGAAAGTAAGATAAAACAATTAGGAAAGGGAAAATATTATAATGATAAGATACCTTTTGTATATGACTATGTAGATAAGGATAATGATGTATCAACAGATGTTACAAACCACGGAAACCATGTTGCAGGAATTGCTGCTGCAAATGGACAAGAATATAATGGTGAAGCAGATGTAAATGAAGATTCTATAAGAGGAATGGCACCAAATTCTCAGGTCTTAGTTATGAAAGTTTTTAGTACTAGAGATAGCAATAATTTTTTAGATTGTTGTATTGAAGCTTTAGAAGATGCTGTAGAACTTAATGCAGATGTAGTAAACATGAGTTTTGGAAGGCTTTCTGATACTCAAAATGAAAATTCTCTTTGGAGAAAAGCTCTTGATAAAGCAACAGAAAAAGGTGTAGTTATTGTAAATTCTGCAGGTAATGATTCTGTGTCAACTTCAGAGTTATTTTCAGATGATTTAAATAATCCATATGGAATTAAAGATACAGCAACTCTTGATTATATATCAGATAATACAATAACTGTTGCTTCTGCGGAAAATGAATATGATATTCCCTCAAATTATTTAAGATTTGTTTCAACTAAAGGAACTGATATATCAACCAAATTTATCAATTATACAGAGGAGGGAACAAGTTCAGATTTTACTTCTAATTTAGAGTTTTTAAAAGAAGAAAATGAATTTTGCTATTGCTATGAAGGAAAAGATGAGCAATTAAATGATATAGATAATAAAGTAGTATTTATAAATACTTCTGATATTGATAATCGAACAAATACTTTAACAAATATCTATGATACTGTTTCTAGAAAGGGAGGAAAAGCATTAGTATTAGTGCAATCTTCAAATTCTATGATGACATATTTTCATGATTCTACAATTATAATGCCATTAATTACCATTGGACCTAATAAAGGAAAAATGTTTATTTCAAGTATTGAAAATGGAGACAATAAATTTAAGTTAGAGGAAAGTAATGGATTAGTAGAAAGAAGAAATGGTGGAGATATTAATAATTTCTCTTCATGGGGTCCAACACCAAATTTTGAACTTAAACCTGAAATATCAGCACCAGGAGGAGATATATACTCAACACTTGGAAATGGAGAACATGGTTCAATGAGTGGAACATCAATGTCATCTCCAAATGTAGCAGGAGCAGTTATGCTTTTGAAAGAAGGAATAGCAGAAAAAAACATAAACTTATCAGGAATTGACCTTACCAAGTATATAAAAATAGCTTTAATGAATACTGCAGAGCCATCAATAAATGATGATAATATACCATTTTCTCCAAGACAACAGGGAGCTGGTATGATGAAGGTAGAAAAAGCAATAAAAAATAATGTAACTGCAGTAAATGAAGACGGAAATGCTTATGTAAGACTTTTAAATATAGGAAATGAAGCTTCATTTAAGATAAGGTTAAAAAATTATGGAAATGAATTTGTAACATATTCTTTAAAGGATGAAGATTTATATACAGAAACTGTGGAAAATGATTTAGTTAAAGAAATAAAAATAGAAGGAGCAAAAATAAGTTTCTCTACAAATAGTGTAACTGTTAATGGAAATTCAGAAGTGGAAGTTACAGGAAAGGTAACAATTCCAAATACATTAGAAAAAAATAATTATGTAGAAGGATATATAACTTTAGAAAATAAGAATGGAGTTAGTTTAAATGTGCCTGTTTTAGGTTTTTATGGAGATTGGGATAGTGAAAATATTATGGATGACCCTTGCTATGAAGATTCTTCATTATATAAAGCAACAGGTCTTGGCTTAAGTACAGGAGTATATGCAAGCTTTTTCTATTATTATGGAACTGATGATGGAAAGTCAGGAGTTCTTCCAGCAGGTTCAGTAAATAAGGATAAAGTTGCTATATCCCCTAATGGTGATGATAAATTTGATACTGTAGATGCAAGAGTATTTAGAATAAGAAATTCAAAAGAAATGACATATGAAGTTTTAGATAGCAACAAAAATGTAATAAAAACTTTAGAAAATTTAAGTGATGTAAATAAAAATGTAATTGGAAGTTTTGAAAATTATTTTTATGATTCAAGCTGGGATGGCAAAGTTTATGATGTACAAATAGGAAAAGAAGAAGTAGTTAAAGATGGACAATATTATATAAGAGTTAAAGCAAAAGGATATTTAGAAAATGCTAAAGAACAAGTAATAGATATGCCTTTAAAGGTTGATACAACTGGACCTAAAATAAGCAATATTTCTATTTACAAACTTGATGACACAAGCTATACTGTTCAATGGAAAGCAGAAGATGAACTTTCAGAAGTGTCTAATAAGAATATGATTATTACTTTAAATGATAGTGAAATGATAGAGTTTAATAATGCTGCATCTAATAACGGATTTTATTATAAAACAGTAGATTTAGGTGGAAGAGACTTTGAAAGTATTACAATTGGAGTTGTAGATACTGTAGGAAACACAACTATTTCTAGAACATTAGTTAATTCTAGTGTTACTAATTCAATACAATTTGAGAACTTATATGATGGAATAAAACTTAATAATAAAAACTATAATATTAAAGCAATAGTTGGACAAGATATATCAAAAGTAACTGTAAATAATAAAAACATTGAAATAAATAATGGAAGTATAGAAAGCAATTTATCTCTTGATGAAGGAAATAATATTGTATATGTAAAGGCATGGGATAATAACAATAATTGTGTATATAATAAGACATATAATGTAATAGTAGATACTACAGCACCATCTTATGAAATTATATGTGAAAAAGACGAACTTGGTAATTTTGCTTTTAAAGAATCAACTAAGGTTACATTTAAATTAAAAGTAGATGATATATCAAAAACAATATGTATAGCTACAAATATGAATTATGGGTATGAAGCAAAAAAGGTAGTAGCTTCTTCAGATGAAAATAATATAATAACAATAACTATGGATGATTGTAATGATGTAAATATTATAGAGTTAGATGTATATGATGAACTAGGAAATAGATGTGAGAAAAAACAAATAAAAATATATAAAAGAAGACAGGATTTGCAAAATATTTTTATGCTTAACTTAAATATTAATGAGGATCCATTTATGTCAAAAAATTATATTTATCTTAATGAAGATGATTTAAATGAAGATGGAACATATAATTTATTAGGTTCATTTACTAACAAGCCTGTAAGTTTTAAAATTGATGGAGAAGAAGTAAAGGTAAATGATGATTTTACTTTTTCTAAGAAGGTAATGGTAAAAGAAGGAGTTAATATTTATGACTTTAAAATAATAGCATATGAATGGGGAGAAATTCAAAATATTAATTTTAAAGTTACAATTTATTATGATAATAAAGCTCCAGAGGTAACTTATAATAATTTGATAGAAGATAAGGATGGATATATATATACCTCAGATGAAGTGTTTATTTTAAGTGGAATAGCTAAAGATAATAATGATTATAGCTTATCTATAAATAAGTCAAATATATTTACCATAACCTTTGATACAACAACTAAGGAAGGATTTAAAAAAGAATTTGTAAAATCTATTAACTTACAAGAAGGAGAAAACAAGATTTTAGTAGAAGCAGAAGATATTAATGGTAATAAGTATTCAAAAGTTTTAAAAGTAATATTAGATAAAGAAAGATTTAAAAGAAAAGTTTTAGTAAAATATATAGATATTGATACAAAAGAAGAAATATCAAAATCAACAGAATTAATTGGTAATATAGGAGAAGAATATACAACATCAGCTAAAAAAATAGATGGGTATAAGTTAGTTAATAGCACCTCTAATACATCTGGAGTATTTAAAGATGGTACTATAATTGTTACTTATAGATATACTAAGGACAATAATATATTAAAAATAAATAGTTTTACAACAGATAAAATATCACCACAAACTGTAGGAAATGTTATAACATTAAAAGCAGATGCAATAGGGGAAGGAGAGCTTCAATATAAATTTATAATAAAAGATGAAAAAGGAAACTGGTATAAGCTAAGAGATTTTGGAACTTCAAATACATTTAAATGGAATACAACAGTAACAGGAAATAAAACATTGTATGTAGATGTAAAAGATAGCACAGGAAAAGTAATTAGGAAAGAAATAAGCTATTCAATAATAGCTAAAAATTTAAATATAAGTAGTTTTACAGCAGATAAAACATCCCCACAAAATGTAGGAAATTATATAACATTAAAAGCAAATGCAGATGGACAAGGTGTATTACAATATAAATTTATAATAAAAGATGAAAAAGGAAATTGGTATAAGTTAAGAGATTATGGAACTTCAAATACATTTACATGGTATGCAACCCAAATTGGAAATAAAATATTATATGTAGATGTAAAAGATATTAATGGAAATGTAGTAAGAAAAGATATGAAATATACAATAAAATAATATAAAAAATCCCAAGTAATTGGGGGAACCCTTAAGATTTTTCATCTTAGGGAAGATGGTTATATTAAAATTGGGAAATCCTAATATATAGTTAGGTGAGATAAATAAATTATCTTAAATATGAAAAAATATTTACTTTATATTTTTATTGTATGTTATATTTGTGTC
>Ga0352976_1021112_pt1 | contig 10855 bp, 20 predicted proteins | sample Cowrumrumenfluid_FD_205949 | JGI IMG/M metagenome (GOLD analysis project Ga0352976, IMG submission 205949) | Metatranscriptome of Cow rumen microbial communities from the University of Illinois at Urbana-Champaign, USA - Cow X-1 rumen fluid... | ecosystem: Host-associated > Mammals > Digestive...
CGGTGAAGTAGAATGTGGCTACATTTCTTACGGAGATAAGATATGGAGGGAACTTCTATGGAGTATGTCTTGGCTTAGACCGGGCGGTAAGTTTTGTATATTATTAAGCACTTATCCCAAGACAATCATGCTGACTTGGGTTTTTATATTGGAGTTTTCAAAACACCAGGGTGCGTTTTAAACTTGCCTAGGTAACATTTTAAATTTTTAAGGAGGGAAATATACTATGGCAACAACAAATCAAATGGTAGCAAGTGAAAAAATCAGAATAAGATTAAAGGCTTATGATCATGTTGTTTTAGATCAGTCTGCTGAGAAAATAGTAGATACTGCTAAAAAAACAGGAGCAAAGGTTTCAGGTCCTATTCCACTACCAACACAAAAGGAAATCGTAACAATACTACGTTCTCCACATAAATACAAAGATTCAAGAGAACAATTTGAAATGAGAACACATAAAAGAGTTATCGATATTCTATATCCAACACAAAAAACTGTTGATAATCTAATGAAATTAGAATTACCAGCTGGTGTTGAAATTGAAATAAAATTATAAGTTAAAACAAAAAACCATGCTGGTAATTACTTTATCAGCCAATAGTTAGGAGGAAAGAAAGAATGAAAAAAGCAATTATAGGAAGAAAACTAGGGATGACACAAATATTTGATGAAACAGGAAAAGTTATTCCAGTAACAGTTATAGAAGCTGGTCCATGTGTAGTTGCACAAGTTAAATCTGTAGAAACAGATGGATATAACGCAGTACAATTAGGATTTGGAGAAGTTAAAATAAAGAAAGTAAATAAACCACTTCAAGGACATTTTGAAAAAGCTAAATTAACACCTAAAAAACATTTAAGAGAATTTAGATTAGATGACATATCTAGTGTTAAAGTAGGTGATGAATTTAAAGCAGATTTATTTGAAGCAGGTGAAAAAGTAGATATTCAAGGAACAACAAAAGGAAAAGGGTTCCAAGGTGTTATAAAAAGACATGGTCAACACAGAGGACCTATGGGACATGGATCTATGTATCATAGAAGACCAGGTTCGATGGGACCAACTTCTACACCAGGTAGAGTATTTAAAGGTAAAAAGCTACCAGGACATATGGGAGTTCAAACAGTTACAATACAAAATTTAGATATTGTAAAAGTTGATATGGATAAAAATGTATTATTAATAAAAGGTAGTGTTCCAGGAGTAAAAGGAGCAGTATTAAAAATAAAATCAAGTGTAAAGAATAGTAAATAGGAAGGGAGGAAGAAAAATGCCTAAAGTAGACGTATATAATATAGAAGGTAAAAAAGTTAGTGATATTGAATTAGCAGAAAACATATTTGGAATTGAACCAAATGAAGCTATAGTACATAGCGTTCTAGTTAATTACTTAGCTAATCAAAGACAAGGTACACAAAGTACAAAAACAAGATCAGAAGTATCTGGTGGTGGTAGAAAACCATGGAGACAAAAAGGAACAGGTAGAGCAAGACAAGGAAGTATAAGAGCTCCACAATGGGTTAAAGGTGGTATAGCATTAGGACCAAAACCTCGTTCTTATAAATATAGTGTAAATAAAAAGGAAAGAAGACTAGCTATAAAATCAGTTTTAAGTTCAAAAGTTCTAGAAAACAATTTAGTAGTTGTAGACAAGATTGATTTAAAAGAGATAAAAACAAAATCAATGGTAAATGCACTTTCAAGTTTAAAAATAACAGGAAAAACATTGATTCTATTACCAGAAAAAAATGAAAATGTACAAAAATCATCAAGAAATATAGAAGGAGTAAAAACTACATTAGTTAATACAATAAATGTTTATGATTTATTAAAATATAACAAATTAGTAGTTACTCTAGATACTGTAAAAAAATTAGAGGAGGTGTACGCATAATGAGACCAGAAGAAGTAATAGTAAGACCAATAATTACAGAAAAAAGTAATGATGGATTACAAGAAGGAAAGTACACTTTTGAAGTAAATAAAAAAGCTACAAAAGTTGAAATAGCGAAAGCTGTTGAAAAACTTTTTGAAGTAAAAGTATTAAAAGTAAATACAATAAGCGTAAAAGGAAAACAAAAAAGAGTTGGAGTGCATGTTGGAAAAACATCTGACTGGAAAAAAGCTATAGTTACTATAGATACAAATCCAGAAGAAACAACATATTTAGCTAAAGGTGGAAAACAATCTAAATCATCTAAAAAATACAAAGACTCAATTGATGAATTCATGGGAGCTTAATTGAATACTGTATAAATTCATTTGCAGTAGATTATCTAGATAAAAACTAGGAAAATAAATTATTAAAGGAGAGAAATAATAATGGGAATGAAACATTTTAGAGCTTATACACCATCTAGAAGAAATATGACAGTTTCTACTTTTGAAGAGATAACTAAAAAAACTCCTGAAAAATCTTTATTAGCAAAGAAAAAGGAAAAAGCAGGAAGAAACTCATATGGTAGAATAACTGTTAGACATCAAGGTGGAGGAAATAGACAAAAATACAGAATAATAGATTTTAAGCGTAAAAAGGATGATATGATAGCAACAGTTGTTGGTATAGAATATGATCCAAATCGTAGTAGTAATATAGCATTAATTCAATATGAAGATGGAGAAAAAGCATACATACTAGCTCCAGTAGGATTAACAGATGGAGATAAAGTAATATCTGGACAAAAAGTTGATATTAGACCAGGAAACTGTATGCCAATAGAAAGTATACCAGTAGGTACAATGATTCATAATATTGAATTGAATCCAGGTCAAGGTGGAAAATTAGTAAGAAGTGCAGGTCAAGACGCACAATTGATGGCTAAGGAAGGAAAATATGCACATGTAAGACTTCCATCAGGTGAAATGAGATTAATAATGACAAGATGTAGAGCTACGATAGGAACAGTTGGAAACACAGACCATGAAAATGTAAAAATAGGTAAAGCAGGAAGAAAAAGACACATGGGAATAAGACCAACAGTTAGAGGTTCTGTAATGAACCCAGTAGATCACCCTCATGGTGGTGGTGAAGGTAGAGCTCCAGTAGGACACGCTGGACCAATGACACCTTGGGGTAAACCAGCATTAGGATATAAGACAAGAAATAAGAAAAAGCAATCTAATAAATTCATAGTTAAGAGAAGAAAATAATTGCGAGAGAGGAGGAAAATGATAAATGTCAAGATCAAGTAAGAAGAAACCTTTTGTAGCAGAAAAACTTTTAAAAAGAATTGAAGCTATGAATGAGAGCGGAGAAAAAGAAGTTTTAAAAACATGGTCAAGAGCTTCTACTATATATCCACAAATGATTGGACACACAATAGCTGTTCATGATGGTAGAAAACATGTACCAGTTTATATTACAGAAGAAATGATAGGACATAAATTAGGTGAATTTGCTCCAACAAGAACATATAGAGGTCATGCTGGAGAAAAGGCATCAAAAATAAAGAAATAAAATAGAAATACTACAATTAATATTGTAGGGGCGAATTTGATATTCGCCTGGGCAAAATTCATTTTGCCCCTACCAAGAACAAGGAGGGAAATAAAGTGCAAGAGCAAACAATTCAAGAAGCAAGAGCAGAATTAAAATTTGCTAGAATATCATCTAGAAAAGTTAAGATAGTAGCAGATTTAATTAGAGGAAAAAATGTAGATGAAGCTTTAGCTATAATAAAGTTTACACCAAAAGCATCATCAGAATTGCTTGAAAAATTATTAAAATCAGCAATTGCTAACGCAGAGAATAATCATGGAATGAGCCATGAAAAATTATATATATCTGAAATATATGCTAACCAAGGACCAACTCTAAAAAGAATTAGACCAGCTGCAAAGGGTTCAGCAGTTAGAATCAGAAAAAGAACAAGTCATATAACAATAGTATTAAGAGAGATCGATAAATAGAGAGGAGGAAAATTTAGCATGGGACAAAAAGTAAACCCACATGGTATAAGAGTAGGTGTAATCAAGGATTGGAATTCAAAATGGTATGCGGATTCTAAAAACTTTAGTGATTACCTAGTAGAAGATTACAATATTCGTAAAATGCTTAAGAAAAGATTATACACAAGCGGAATTTCAAAAATTGAAATAGAAAGAACAGCTAAATTTGTAAAAGTAAATGTATATACTGCTAAACCAGGACTAGTAATTGGTAAAGGTGGAAACTTTGCAGAAAGTATAAAAGCAGATTTACAAAAAATGATAGGTAAAGATGTAAATTTAAATATAGTTGAGGTAAAAAATGTTGATATAGATGCACAATTAGTTGCAGAAAATATTGCAGGACAACTAGAAAGAAGAATTTCATTCAGAAGAGCTATGAAACAATGTATGCAAAAGACTATGAAAGCAGGTGCTTTAGGAATTAAAACTTCAGTATCTGGAAGATTAGGTGGAGCAGACATGGCTAGAACTGAATTCTATAAAGAAGGAACTATTCCATTACAAACTTTAAGAGCAGATATAGATTATGGATTTGCAGAAGCAGATACAACATATGGAAAAATAGGTGTAAAAGTTTGGATATATAAAGGTGAAGTTCTTCCAACAAAGAAAAATGTGGAAGGAGGAGACAAATAATGCCATTAATGCCAAAAAGAACAAAATATAGAAAAATGCAAAAAGGTAGAAATAGAGGAAAAGCTACAAGAGGAAATTATGTTACAGATGGTGAGTATGGAATTCAAGCGGTAGAAGCAGGATGGATTACAGGAAATCAAATAGAGGCTGCCCGTATAGCAATGACACGTTACATAAAAAGAGGTGGTAAAGTTTGGATAAAAATATTCCCAGACAAACCAATTACAAAGAAGCCAGCTGAAACTCGTATGGGAAAAGGTAAAGGAGCTGTTGAATATTGGGTAGCAGTTGTTAAACCAGGAAGAGTAATGTTTGAAATTGCTGGGGTACCAGAAGAAACAGCAAGAGAGGCTTTAAGACTTGCAATGAATAAGTTATCAGTAAAGACTAAATTTGTAGCAAGAGAAAATGAAAGCAAGGTGGGTGATAGCAATGAAGATTAATAAGATAAGAGAAATGTCTTCACCAGAACTAGAAAAAGAATTATCAGAATTAAAAACAGAATTATTTAAATTAAGATTTAGTTTAGCTACAAACGGATTAGATAATCCACAAAAAATAAAAGAAGTAAAAAGAGATATAGCTAAAATAAATACAGTTCTAACACAAAGAAAGTTAGAAGAAAGTAAAAAAGCATAAATAAAAAATTAAGAGAGGAGAATTTTCATGGAAGAAAGAAATCTTCGTAAAGTTTTAATTGGTACAGTTAAATCTAATAAAATGGATAAAACAGTAGTAGTATCTGTTGAAACAAGTGAAAAACATAAAATATATGGTAAAATATTAAAAAGAACATATACTTTAAAAGCACATGATGAGGAAAATATTTGCCAAATTGGAGATAAAGTAAAAGTAATGGAAACAAGACCACTTTCTAAAGATAAGAGATGGAGAGTAGTTGAAGTTGTAGAAAAGGCAATAATTAAATAGAAAGAAGAAGGAGGTTACCTAATATGGTACAGCAACAATCAATATTGAAAGTAGCTGATAACACTGGTGCAAAAGAAATTATGTGCATTAGATGTTTAGGTGGTTCATATAGAAAATATGCTAGAATTGGTGATATTATAATAGCTTCTGTTAAGTCAGCAACACCAGGTGGCGTTGTAAAAAAAGGAGATGTTGTAAAAGCTGTTGTAGTAAGAACAAAGAAATCTACAAAAAGAGCCGATGGTTCATATGTAAGATTTGATGAAAATGCAGCTGTAATAATAAAAGATGATGGAAATCCAAGAGGAACACGTATATTTGGGCCAGTTGCAAGAGAATTAAGAGATAAAGATTATATGAAAATACTATCTCTAGCACCAGAAGTTTTATAATTAAAAATCTACAATGATATACATTGTAGGGGTTGCATGATGTGCAACCCGGGTTACATACCATGTAACCCCTACAGATACAAAAAGTAAAGAGGTGAATATATCAATATGAGAATAAAAAAAGGTGATACAGTTAAAATTTTATCTGGAAATGATAAAGGAAAAACTGGTGAAGTTTTAGAAGTTATACCAAAAACACAAAAAATAGTTGTAAAAGGTATTAATATAAGAAAAAAACATGTAAAACCTAGAAAACAAGGTGAAGAGGGAGGAATCATACCAGTAGAATGTGCTATTCATAGTAGTAAAGCAAATGTGGTATGCCCAAAATGTGGAAAGGCTACAAAAATAGGTTATAAAGTTGAGAAAGATCAAAAGGTTCGTGTTTGTAAAAAATGTGAAGCAATAATAAAATAATTAATATAAGAAAGGAGGAAAAGACGTATCATGGAAAAATTAAGAGAACAATATGAAAAAGAAGTAATTTCAGCATTAATGAAAAAATTTAATTATAAATCAGTTATGGAAGTTCCAAAACTAGAGAAGATAGTTATAAATATAGGTTTAGGAGATGTTAAAGATAATCCAAAATCATTAGAAAATGCTGTAAATGATTTACAGATAATAACAGGACAAAAGCCAATTATAACAAAAGCAAGAAAATCAATAGCTGCTTTCAAATTAAGAGAGGGAGTAAATGTAGGTTGTAAAGTAACTTTGAGAAAAGGTAAAATGTATGACTTTGCATACAAATTATTCAATGTTGCTATGCCTAGAATAAGAGATTTTAGAGGAGTATCAGCAAACTCTTTTGATGGAAGAGGAAATTATTCAATGGGTATAAAAGAACAATTAATATTCCCAGAAATTGAATATGATAAAGTTGATAAATTAAGAGGTATGGATATTATATTTGTAACAACAGCTAAGACAGATGAAGAAGCAAGAGAATTATTAAAGCTTCTTGGAATGCCTTTCAAAAACTAAGAAAAGGAGGAAAGGACTAAATGGCTAAAAAGTCTTTAAAAGTAAAACAACAAAGAGACCAAAAATATAAGACAAGAGAATACAATAGATGTAAAATATGTGGAAGACCACATGCTTATATTAGAAAATTTGGAATTTGCCGTGTATGCTTTAGAGAATTAGCACATAAAGGAGAAATCCCGGGTGTTAAAAAAGCAAGTTGGTAGAAAAAGGAGGGAAAAAAATTGAATACAACAGATCCAATAGCAGATATGTTAACAAGAATTAGAAATGCGAATAGCTCAAAACATAAAACAGTTGATATTCCTGCATCAAATATAAAAAGATCAATTGCTGAAATATTATTCAGAGAAGGGTATATTAAAGCTTTTGAAGAAATAAAAAATGATAGTCAAGGAATTATAAGAATTACTTTAAAGTATGATGAAAAGGGAAGTAAAGTAATTGCTGGGTTAAAAAGAATAAGTAAACCAGGATTAAGAGTATATGCTCAAAAAGATAAATTACCAAAGGTTTTGAATGGATTAGGAATAGCATTAATTTCAACATCTAAAGGAATAAAAACAGATAAAGAAGCAAGACAAGAAAATCTAGGTGGAGAAGTATTAGCTTACATTTGGTAGTATATAATTAGAGAAGGAGGGAAAATACAACATGTCAAGAATAGGAAATGCACCTATTACAGTACCAGAAAATGTTGAAGTAAAATTAGATGGACAAAAAATTACTGTAAAGGGTCCTAAGGGAACTTTAGAAAGAGAAATACATAAAAATATAAATGTTAATATAGAAAACAACATAATTACAGTTAAAAGACCTGATGATGAACCATTAAATAGAAGTTTACATGGTTTAACTAGAACTTTAATAAATAATATGATTCATGGTGTTACAAATGAGTATACTAGAGAATTACAAATTAATGGTGTTGGTTATAGGGCACAAAAGCAAGGTAATAAATTAGTTTTATCATTAGGATATTCACATCCAGTTGAAATGGATGCACCAGAAGGAATAACATTTGATGTACCAAATCCAAATACTATTATAGTAAAAGGTATTGATAAAGAATTAGTTGGTCAAACAGCAGCTGTTATAAGAACAAAAAGACCACCTGAAGTTTATAGAGGTAAAGGTATTAAATATGCTGAAGAAGTTATTAGACGTAAAGAAGGAAAAGCAGGAAAGAAATAAAATAATAGTATAGATATATCTTAAATAATCCATAGAAAGGAGAGAGAAAATTGATTACAAAAACTAATAGAAAATTAGAAAGAACAAGAAGACATATACGTGTTCGTAGAAAAATTAGTGGAACAGCTGAGCGTCCAAGACTTTGTGTTTATAGAAGTAATAATAACTTATATGTTCAAATTATTGATGATGTTGCAGCTAAAACTTTAGCTTCTGCTTCAACATTAGATAAAGAAATAAAAATAAAACATTCTAATAAAGAAGCAGCTAAAGAGGTAGGAAATTTAATTGCTAAAAGAGCTCTAGATAAAAATATAAAAACAGTAGTTTTTGATAGAGGCGGATATGTATACCATGGAGTTGTAAAAGCATTAGCAGAGGCTGCAAGAGAAGGCGGATTACAATTCTAGAATATTAAAAAAATAAATAATATAGGTTATATAAAATAAAAAAGGAGGAATAAATACCAATGCAAGAAGAAAAAGCAATGGAATTAAAAGAAAAAGTTGTTGCTATAAATAGAGTTGCTAAAGTTGTTAAGGGTGGTAGAACTTTTAGATTTAGTGCTTTAGTAGTTGTTGGTGACGAAAACGGACACGTTGGTGTAGGTAATGGAAAAGCTGCAGAAGTTCCAGACGCTATAAAGAAAGCTATAGAAGATGCTAAAAAGAATTTAGTAGAAGTGCCATTAGTTGGAACAACAATACCACATGAATACGTTGGAAAATTTGGTAGTGCAAATGTAATGATGAAACCAGCTGCAGAAGGATCTGGAGTTATAGCTGGTGGTAGCGTAAGACCAGTACTAGAACTTGCAGGATATAAAGATATTAAAACAAAAGTTATTGGAACAAACAATCCAAGAAATGTAGTATACGCAACAATAAATGGTCTTCAAAATATGAAAACTATTGAACAAATAGCTAAAAAAAGAGGAAAAAAAATAAGCGATATATTATAAGTTTATATTTAAATATCATAAATTAAAAACAGATAAAATTAAGGAGGTGCAATCATACGATGCAATTAGGTGAATTAAAACCAGCTGTAAAGAATACAAAAAGAACTAGAGTAGGACGTGGAATTGGTTCAGGACTTGGAAAAACTTCTGGAAGAGGACATAAAGGACAAAAAGCTAGATCAGGTGGCGGAGTAAGAAGAGGTTTTGAAGGAGGTCAAACACCATTATATAGAAGATTACCTAAAAGAGGATTTACTAATATCCATGCTAAGAATTATACAGAAGTAACTTTAACAATGTTAAATAAAAGTGAAGCTACAGAAGTATCAGCCGAAACATTGTTAGCAGAAGGAATAATTAGTAAAGTTAATGACGGTATAGTTATAATAGCAACAGGTAATTTAGATAAAAAGTTAACAGTTAAGGCTAAAAGATTTACTAAATCTGCTGCTGCAAAGATAGAATCTTTAGGTGGAAAGATTGAGGTGATTTAGTTGTTTAAAACAATAAAAAATGCTTTAAATACACCTGATGTAAGAAAAAGACTATTTTATACATTAATATTGATAGTAATATTTAGATTAGGTTGTTTTATAACTGTTCCAGGTGTTGATGTTATTGCATTAAATAAAGCAATGACATCATCAGCAAATGGACTTGGAGGACTTATAAATATTATATCAGGAGGAGCTTTTTCAAGATTTTCTATATTTGCAATGACTATAAGTCCATATATAACAGCTTCAATAGTTATACAATTATTAACTATGGTATTACCTTCATTAGAAAGACTTGCTAAAGAAGGTGGAGAAGTTGGAAGAAAAAAAATGAATAGATATACTAAAATCTTAACTGTAGTACTAGCGTTAATAGAAGGTATTGGTTTGTATTTATCATATAAAAGTCAAGGTATATTTGTTGATTCAGGATTTATAACAGGAGCAATAGTAATATTAGGGTTAGTAGCAGGTACTGCATTGTTAATGTGGCTAGGAGAACAAATTACAGATAAAGGAATTGGAAATGGAATTTCAATTATAATTTTTATTGGTATAATTTCTAGCTTGCCTAGTGTTGTTACAACTTTATGGGGATTAATAATGACAGATTCAGGATTTAGTACAACAGGTTTATTGATGGCATTAGGAATTATTATTGGAGCAATTATATTAGTTGCTGGTGTAATTTTTGTTCAACAAGCTGAAAGAAGAGTTCCAGTACAATATGCTAAAAAAGTAGTTGGAAGAAAAATGGTTGGAGCTCAAAATACTCATATACCATTAAAGCTTGCAATGGCAGGAGTTATGCCTATAATCTTTGCATCATCATTTATGACTTTTCCAGCAATGATTATACAAATGTTTATACCAGAAATTGCATCTCAGACTGGTTTTTGGAATGTAATATATAATTTCTCACTTGCTACATCATCTTCAAATGTGGGTATAGGATATTCAATTGCAAACGCAATTGTGTATTTATTACTTATTGTAGGATTTACGTTTTTTTACACTTATGCAACATTCAATCCCGCAGAAGTGTCAAATAATATAAAAAAGAACGGTGGATTTATACCAGGTATTAGAGCTGGTAAACCTACTACAGAATATTTAACATCAATAATTTCTAAATTAACATGGTTTGGAGGTTTATTTTTAGCTATTATAGCTATACTTCCAATGTTCATGAGATTTACAAATTTAAATGTTGCATTTGGAGGAACATCTATACTTATTGTTGTTGGTGTTGCGTTAGAAACGGTACAACAATTGGAATCTCAATTAGTAATGAGACACTATAAGGG
>Ga0352976_1027470_pt1 | contig 10829 bp, 12 predicted proteins | sample Cowrumrumenfluid_FD_205949 | JGI IMG/M metagenome (GOLD analysis project Ga0352976, IMG submission 205949) | Metatranscriptome of Cow rumen microbial communities from the University of Illinois at Urbana-Champaign, USA - Cow X-1 rumen fluid... | ecosystem: Host-associated > Mammals > Digestive...
TGACTTTTTTAATAAAAAAGTATAAAATGTATGGTGAAATAATAAAACGGAGGAATTATCTATGAAAGCTGTAATAACGGTAATAGGTAAAGATACTGTCGGTATTCTTGCGGGCATTTCGGGCGAATGTGCAAAGCATGGAGCTAACGTTATAGAGGTAACACAGTCTGTAATGCAGGATATGTTTGCAATGATAATGATGGTTGATATATCAGAATGCAATGTTCCGTTCAAGGAGCTGTCCGAAGGTTTAAACAAAATAGGCGAGCAGTTCGGAGTAAAGGTACATGTAACTCATGAAGAGCTGTTCAATACAATGTACCGAGTATAAATGAAAGGGTATTTTTAATGATTAATACTAATGATATTCTTGAAACAATAAATATGATCGAAAACGAGAATTTTGACGTAAGAACAATTACTATGGGAATTTCTCTTCTCGATTGTATTGATGAAGATATAGATAAGGCTTGCACAAAGGTTTATGACAAGATATGCCGATATGCAAAAGACCTTGTTAAAACAGGCGAGGATATAAGCATAGATTACGGTATTCCGATAATACATAAAAGAATTTCCGTAACGCCGATCGCAATGCTTGCTTCCGCCTGCCAGTCGAAAAAAACGGTGCGTTTTGCTCAGACGCTCGACCGTGCCGCAAAAGAAGTGGGAGTAAATTTCATAGGCGGTTATACCGCATTGTGTCATAAGGGTTTTTCAGCAGGCGATTATGCTTTGATCGAAAGTATCCCCGAGGCATTGTCCGTCACCGAAAGAGTATGCTCTTCTGTGAATATCGGCTCTACAAAAGCCGGAATAAATATGGACGCAGTTGCCAAAATGGGCAGGATCATCAAAGAAACTGCTCAGCTTACGGCAGACAGAGATTGTATCGGTGCCGCAAAGCTTGTTGTATTCTGCAATGCCCCGGAGGATAATCCGTTTATGGCGGGTGCTTTTCACGGCGTTGGTGAACCTGAAAGCGTGATAAATGTCGGCGTATCGGGTCCCGGCGTTGTAAGAGCGGCGCTTGCAAAGGCTCCCGACTGTGATATTACAGAGGTTGCCGATATTGTTAAGAAAACAGCGTTTAAAATAACTCGTGTAGGTCAGCTTGTTGCCCGTGAAGCGTCAAAAAGACTCTCTGTTCCTTTTGGAATAGTCGATCTTTCTTTAGCGCCCACTCCCGCAATAGGCGACAGCGTTGCGCATATTCTCGAAGAAATGGGTCTGGAAACGTGTGGTGCTCACGGTACAACTGCATGTCTTGCTTTATTAAATGATGCAGTTAAAAAGGGCGGTGTTATGGCAAGCTCACATGTAGGCGGCTTGTCGGGTGCGTTTATACCAGTGACCGAAGACGCAGGCATGATCGCCGCAGCAGAAAGCGGCTGCTTGACGCTTACAAAGCTTGAAGCAATGACTGCGGTTTGCTCTGTAGGTCTTGATATGATTAATATTCCGGGAGATACAACACCCGAGATAATTTCCGGTATTATCGCAGATGAAGCTGCAATAGGTATGGTCAATTCAAAGACGACCGCTGTAAGACTTATCCCTGCTATCGGAAAGAAAGCGGGAGATTATCTGAATTTCGGCGGATTGCTCGGCGGAGGCCCCGTTATGGAGGTAAACACTGCATCGCCTGCTAAGTTTATCAGCAGAGGAGGCAGAATACCTGCACCGATACAAAGCCTGAAGAATTGATATTTATAAATATTATATACTCTTAAGAGGAGGTCTTAATGATGTCGGAATATGAAGAAATACTCAGAATATTGAGTGGTCAGACACAGCAGGCATATTCACTGCTCAAACAATTGGAAGAAGAATTGTCTATGCCGAATATCCCGATGCCAACAATGGGCGGCGAGGTGTTCTGGAATAACATTGCAGAAAGCAATGGTTGGAAGCTCCAGCAGAATATGTTTACACGTCATGCTCGAATACTTGATAATAACGATGTTCGTGTAGCGTGGGGGTCGCTTGGTGCTATGGAGAAAGCTATGGACAGATTGGTTCAGGGACTTCATAAGTATGACAAAGACTCAAAGACTGAATCAGAAAACAGGCTCAGTGCAATGGACGAATTGAAAAAGCTCAAAGAACTGTATGATATGGGTGCATTGACGCAGGATGAATACGACAGCAAGAAAGCTTTGATTCTGAAACGCATTTAAATGAACACCATGATCTTAAATTCGGAAAGGGGGCGGATCTATGGACGATATCATTAGCAAAATACTGCAAATGGACGAAACTGCAAGAAAGATGGAAGACGAAGCCCAAGCGGAAAAAATTGCCTCTCGCGAAGAGGTCAAACAAAAACGTCAAGAGGTATATGACGAATACTTGAAAAGTGCGAAAACACACGTTGAAGAGTATAAAAAAAGCGAGAGCAAAATAGCCGAAGAAAAAATGAAAGAAACTGAAAAACGTTATAGAGGCATATCCAAAGCTTTGGAGAAAAAATATAACGACAATAAGGAAAAATGGGTCAACGGTATTGTTAACGGTGTTTTAACCTATAACAACTGACGTTTTTGGAAACGGAGGCGCAAAAATGAGTTCTTCCAAATCAGCCAATGCGGTTTTGGCAAAGGCGCGCGCAAAGTTCGGCAAGCGTCTTACCGAAAAAGACTATGCAAGTCTTTTGTCTTGCGGCAGCGTAGCAGAGGTTGTTGCATACTTAAAGAATAATACCTACTATTCAGAGGTGCTGAAAAAAATAAACGAACGTGAGGTTCACCGCGGCAGACTTGAGCAGCTTTTAAAGCAGAAGCTTTTTGAGGATTTTTCTTCACTTTGTATCTATGTTAAAGGCACAGGAGAATATTTCGCCCGGTTTATGACTCAGAAAAATGACATTGAACAGATCGTTCATTTTTTAACTTTGCTGTCGTCAAAAAGCTCAGACGAGTTTATCTTTTCTATGCCCTCATACTTTATGTCGCATTCGCAGGTAAACATTTCCGGTTTATCTAAAGCAAGAACGTACGATCAGTTTTTCGACAGCTTTATCGGTACGCCTTATGAGAAGGTTTTAGAGGAGTTCCGCCCCCGTAATGACGAACATATAAATATAGCGGAGCTTGAAAACAAGCTTTATAAGTTTTGTTACAAAAATCTCTATGAATCTATTCATAAGTATTCGTCGGGAAAAGAAAAAGAGGCTCTGCTCAGTATGTTCGATACCATTATGGATTATATGAACTTTGTCAGGGTTTACCGATTAAAGCAGTATTATCGCAAGGACGCACAGACCACACGCAGATTTATGTTTCCTTTCGGAACATTTGACAGTAAAACTATAGATAAGCTTTGCAGTGCCGATTCCGGAAAAGCCGTGTTTGACGCGGTGAAAAATACAAAGTTCGGAAAAGCGCTTGAAAAGCTCGATTACGTTTATAAGGGAGAAATTGATAATATAGGGTTGTATAAAACAACGCTTAAAAATATGTATTTCTCCACGTATCCGCTTGTAGTAATGCTGTCGTATGTATTTGTAATGCAGACAGAGTATAACAATATAGTAAGTATTATCGAGGGCGTTAGATATAATTTCGATTCGTCCAAGATAAAATCTATAATCATAACCTAAAGAGGTGATATTTTTGGCAATAGCTAAAATAAAATGCCTAAGAATCATCGGTTTGTCAGAGAAGCTTTATGATACTGCACAGGTCTTAATAGATACGCAAAGCTTTCAGCCCGATGATCCAATGAATTTCCATTCCGATATAAAGATGTTTATACCGGTTCAGGCTCATAATCCATACGAAGAAGCAATGGAAAAGTTTAATTCTGCTCTTGAGTTGGGTTCTGTGAAATGCAGCTATGTAAACACTTCCGATAAGGCATTTACAGACGAAATGTTAAGCAAGGTTTTGGATACCTCGGACAGGATATTGTCATATGCAGATAAACAAAACGAACTTCAGCAGGAAATAGAGAAATGCAAAAGGAATATAGAACAGATCAGCCACTTTACAGATCTTGATTTTCCGATAGAAAAAATTAACGAGTGCCGCTATATCAAAGCAAATTTCGGAAAGCTGCCGAAAGAAAGCTTTGAGAAGATGTCGAGCTTCAGCGATAATCCGTTTGTGATCTTTTTTCCTACATCTCACGATGATTATTTTTATTGGGGACTATATCTTGCCCCGATCTCCAACAGTGATGATGTAGATAGAATATTTTCAAGCTTGTACTTTGAAAGCTGTGGAGTATTGGAACTCAGCGGTACACCCGAGGAATACTATAAAGAGCAATCAGAGCTTTTGCCCAAGCTGCAGCAGGAGCTGAATAATCTTAATACAGATTTTTCGGCGTATATCAAATCAAATCAGAAGGATCTGAATTTCTATTACACCTATTTTGCAGATGTTCAGAAACAATATGATGTTATGGCAAAGGCGGTCACATATCATAACAGCTTTATCATTGTAGGCTGGGTAACAGAAGATAAAGCTGACGAGGTAGTTCAGAAGCTTACAAAGATCGCTTCTGTTGAATGTACCCTTACAAACGGAAAAAGCGAGCTAATGCATTCGCCGCCCGTTAAACTGAAAAACAGCTTTTTTACAAAGGGCTTTGAATATTTCACCGAGATGTACGGTCTGCCTAATTACAGCGAGTTTGACCCTACCTTATTCGTAGCGCTTACTTATACTGTTCTTTTCGGTATAATGTTCGGTGATGTTGGTCACGGTCTTATGGTAATGCTTGTGGGTATATTTATGAAGAAAAAGAAAAACCCACTTGGTCCCGTTCTGATACCCTGTGGTATATCGGGCGCTGTTTTTGGTATGATCTACGGTTCCGTTTTCGGCTATGAGCATCTGCTTGATCCGTTGTATAAAGCGCTGTTCGGATTTGAAGAAAAGCCTATAAGCGTTATGGAGCCGGCAACGACAAATAATATTATTTACCTTGCAATAGGCATAGGCATGGTACTTGTTTCTCTGGCGATACTATTGAATATAATAGTGTCATTCAAGCGTAAAGATGTAGAAAACGCAGTGTTCGGCAATAACGGAATAGCAGGTCTTGTGTTCTATTTATCCGTAGTCGGTGTTGTTGTAACAAAGATAGTAATGGGCATAGATATTGTAAATATTGTTTATATTATATGCCTTATCGCATTGCCGCTGTTGTTTATCTTTCTTAAAGAGCCTTTGGGCAGACTTGCAGAGGGCAAAAAGAATTGGCAGCCCGAAAGCTGGGGCGGCTACTGCATACAAAACTTTTTCGAGCTTTTTGAGGTGCTGCTCAGCTATGTAACAAATACGATGTCATTCTTGCGTGTCGGTGCGTTTGTACTTGTTCACGCAGGTATGATGGAGGTCGTATTTACACTTGCAAATATGGCAAGCGGAGTAGGATATATTGCAATAGTAATCGTGGGCAATATATTTGTTATGGCGTTAGAGGCACTGCTTGTATGCATTCAGGTATTAAGACTTGAATTCTATGAAATGTTCGGTAAATTCTATAAGGGCGACGGCAGAGCGTTTAAGCCTGCTGTAACTCTTGCAAAACAATAATAAAATTTCGGAGGTTTTATCATGGACTTTATATTTCTTGCTATACCAGTAATTTTCGGTATTGTATCGGTTTATCTTGCAAACAGAGCCGTATCACACGGCTGTAAGAGAAAGAAAGCTGTTTATATGCAGATCGCTTCTTTCTGCGTGGTTTTTATTGCTTGTTTTCTCTGTCCTATGATCGCAGGCGCAGCAGAAACTGAAGCTGCAGCAGAAGCTGTAACAGAAGCAGCAGCAAGTGCAATGGGTATGGGTTATCTTGCAGCAGCAATCGCAACAGGTCTGTCTTGTATCGGCGGCGGCGTAGCCGTTGCATATGCAGCTCCGGCAGCTATCGGCGCAACAAGCGAAGATTCCAAAAACTTTGGTAAGTCTCTTATCTTTGTTGCATTGGGCGAAGGTGTTGCTCTTTACGGAATGCTCGTTTCGATCCTTATCCTTTCAAAGCTTGGCTGATAAAAGGTATTACATATGAAGTTTTATTTGATCAGCGATAATGTTGACACTTTGATGGGTATGCGGCTGTCGGGTATAGACGGAACTGTTATTCATACCGAAGAAGAGGTAAGGAATACTCTTAAAGAAACTATGCAGAGAGATGATGTCGCAGTTGTACTGATGACAGCAAAACTGGTAGCGTTGTGTCCGGAGCTTGTAATGGATTATAAGCTCAACAGCAGACAGCCTCTTATAGTAGAGATACCCGACCGACACGGAAACGGACGCACCGGAGATAATATCACAAAATATGTTCGTGATGCTATCGGAATAAAGCTTGAGTAAAAGGGAGCGTATTGTTTATGATAGACGCAAACAGCAAAACAAACAGCTTTCTTAAAGCGATAGAAAAATATGCCGAAGAACAAAAGAATGCAATGAAGGCAGAAACCGAAGCGTTCAGAGAAGAACAGCTGCGTCATGCCAATGAAGAAGGCACGCAGGCTGCTTATGCTTTTATACAAAAAGAAAAAGCGGAGATCAAAGCGTCTTTGGCAAAAGAGAATTCGCTTAAAGAAACGGCAATTAAAAGAGAGCTTTTTGAAAAGCGCAGAAAAATGGTAAAAAATATATATAAAGAAGCCGAGAAAAAACTGCGTGAGTTCACAAAAACAAAGAAGTATGAAACATATATGACTAACTGTGCAAAATCTATCGCCGAATATGCTGCAGACAAACGGGTCACTGTTTTTTACTGTGCAAATGACGAAAAGCTTTTGCCGATGATAAAAAAATATTTTGCGAATGCAGAATTTGCTGCCGACCCTTCAATAAAGATCGGAGGGTTAAAGGGCTTCTGTGAAGAGCTTTCGATCGTAGCCGATGAAACACTTGACAGTAAATTTGAAGCTCAGAAGCAAGAGTTTGTTTCTTCATCGGGTTTTACGATTGAATAATACTGTTTTTTCGGTTCAAAGAATTGATACAGGGAGCTGAAACGATTGGAAAATAAAGACGTTATTTTTGGAATTAATGGTCCTGTCGTAACCGTAAAAGCCAGCAAGACCTTTTCTATGATGGAAATGGTATATGTAGGAAAGCAGAAGCTTGTCGGAGAAGTCATTAAAATTACCGACAAAGCAACAACGATCCAGGTTTATGAGGAAACAACAGGATTAAAGCCGGGCGATGAGATAGTAGGCACAGGTGCGCCTATGAATGTACTCTTGGGTCCGGGAATTATGAATAATATTTTTGACGGTATCGAACGCCCTCTTAAAGAGATAGAAAAACTAACAAACAGTGCGTTTATTTCAAGAGGCGCTGCAGTGTCGCCTCTTGATACCGATAGAAGATGGAATGTTACCTTAACAGTCAAAAAAGGTGACAAGCTTAAAGGCGGCGACATTTATGCCGCCACACAAGAAACAGCAATAATTGAACACCGTGTAATGGTACCTCCTTATCTGAGTGGCGAAGTCGTTAAGGTTTATCCTGATGGTATGTACACTATCAATGATACAGTCGTTGAGTTAAAAGACAAGCAAGGAAAAGTACATAAGCTTACGCTTTGTCAGAAATGGCCTATCAGAAATCCTCGTCCCATTTCGCAGAAAAAGCCTGCCGATATTCCGCTTATCACAGGTCAGAGAGTAATAGATACTCTTTTCCCAATATCAAAGGGCGGTACTGCCGCAGTTCCCGGCGGATTTGGTGCAGGAAAAACCATGACTCAGCACCAGCTTGCAAAATGGTGTGACGCAGATATTATCGTATATGTAGGCTGCGGCGAAAGAGGAAACGAAATGAGCCAGGTCTTGCAGGAGTTCGGCGAGCTTATCGACCCGAAATCAGGCAGACCCATGACCGACCGTACAGTGCTTATAGCCAATACGTCAAATATGCCCGTTGCCGCGCGTGAAGCTTCAATATATACAGGTATCACATTGGCTGAGTATTACAGAGATATGGGTTATCACTGCGCAATTATGGCAGACTCAACGTCAAGATGGGCAGAGGCTTTGAGAGAGATCTCAGGCAGACTTGAAGAAATGCCGGCAGAAGAAGGATTTCCTGCATATCTGCCGTCAAGACTTTCAGAGTTTTACGAGCGTGCGTCACGAGTAACCAATTTGAACGGAACCGAAGGCTCGGTTACGGTAATAGGTGCGGTATCTCCCCAGGGCGCAGACTTCTCCGAACCGGTTACTCAGAATACAAAGCGTTTTATCCGCTGCTTCTGGGCACTTGACAAATCTCTTGCTTATGCAAGACATTATCCTGCTATCAACTGGATGACAAGCTACAGCGAGTATTTTACCGATCTTGACAAATGGTTTGAAGAAAATCAAGGACGAGATTTTATAAACTGCCGCTCAAAAATCAGTGCAATACTTCAGGAAGAAAATAAGCTTATGGAGATAGTAAAGCTTATCGGCGCAGACGTATTGCCCGACGACCAGAAGCTGATCATCGAAACTGCAAGAGTTATCAGAGTAGGATTTTTGCAGCAGAACGCTTTTCATAAGGACGATACGTTTGTACCGCTGGAAAAGCAAAAGCTTATGATGAAAACGATACTCCACCTGCACGAGGTAGCAGCTGATCTGATAAGCAGAAATATTCCTATATCAAGAATTACTTCTCTGGGTTTGTTTGATAAGCTTACAAAGATGAAGTATGATATACCGAACGATCGTCTTGATATGTTCACCGAATATGAAAAGGAGATCGACGAAGCGCTCAATTCCACAATGAGTGCTGAGTTTTATTAATTACCAAATACTCTAAAAGAAAGGAATTAAACGAAATGGTTTTAGATTATGTTGGCGTAAAAGAAATAAACGGATCGCTGATAGTTCTTGACGGAGTAAAAGGTGCATTCAACGAAGAAATTGTTGATATCAGACTTGACGATGGTACGGTCAGACAAGGCAGAATTGTACAGATGGACGGCGAACGCATTGTTGTTCAGGTTTTTGAGAGTACAAGAAATATATCTTTGGTAAACACAAAAACACGTTTGGTTGGCAAGCCGATGGAAATGCCGCTCTCACACGAGATAATAGGAAGAATACTCAACGGTTCGGGCAAGCCTATTGACGGTCTGGGAGATATTTTTCCCGAAAAAACCGCTAATATAAACGGTACTCCCATGAATCCCGTATCGAGAGTATATCCGAAAAACTACATCAATACAGGTATTTCCACTATTGATACACTTATTACCCTGATACGAGGTCAGAAGCTGCCGATCTTCTCTGGTTCGGGTATGAAGCATAACGAGCTTGCTGTTCAGATAGTACGTCAGGCAAAAATTGCCGATGATAACGGCGAGGGCTTTTGCGTTGTATTTGCCGCTATGGGCGTTAAAAACGATGTTGCCGACTACTTTAAAAGAAGCTTTGAAGAGTTCGGCGTAATGAATAAGGTAGTTATGCTCTTAAATCTTGCAAACGATCCTATTATCGAGCGTATCCTTACACCTAAATGTGCGTTGACCGTTGCCGAATATCTTGCCTTTGAGCTTGATATGCATGTTCTCGTAATCATGACCGATATGACCTCTTATGCCGAAGCATTGAGAGAGTTCAGCTCGTCTAAGGGAGAGATACCCGGAAGAAAAGGTTATCCGGGTTATCTGTATTCAGATCTTGCCTCTTTGTATGAGCGTGCAGGCATGATAAAGGGCAGTAAAGGCTCTGTTACACAGATACCTATACTCACAATGCCCAATGACGATATTACTCACCCCGTTCCCGACCTCACAGGTTATATCACAGAGGGACAGATAGTTCTTGACAGAGCATTGCAGGGACAGGGTATATATCCGCCAATTGCAGTATTGCCTTCACTTTCACGTTTGATGAAAGACGGTATAGGCGAGGGCTACACAAGAAGCGACCATCAGGCTCTTGCAAACCAGTTGTTTTCGTCATATGCAAAGGTGATCGACGCACGTTCGCTTGCGTCTGTTATAGGCGCAGAAGAGTTGTCGCCCATTGATAAAAAGTATCTTAAATTCGGCACAGAGTTTGAATCACGTTTTATTAATCAGAAATTTACAGAAAACAGAACTATTGAGCAAAGCTTAGACTTGGGCTGGGAGCTTTTGGGCTATCTGCCAAAGGGTGAGCTTGACAGAGTTGACGATGCGATCCTGAACCAGTATTATAAGCCGATAGAAGATCAATAGTGAGGTGAGTTAAATGGCAGTACAGGCAGTGCCTACAAAAGGCAATTTAATGAACTCAAAAAAATCTTTGGAGCTTTCAAAGCTTGGTTATGAGCTTCTCGATAAAAAGCGCAATATTCTGATAAGAGAATTGATGTCTTTGATAGACCGTGCTAAATCAATACAAAGCAAAATAGATAAAGCCTATGAAGAGGCTTACCTTGCGTTGGAAACTGCCAATATCACTATGGGCTTTTGCGAAGAAATATCTCGTTCTGTTCCCGAAGAGGATTCTCTCACGCTGTCATATCGCAGTGTAATGGGTGTTGAGATACCAATTGTTGCAATTCAAGAAAAAGACGGCTTAGACCTTCAATATGGTTTATATACTACAAACAGTATATTGGACGACGCTTGTCAGAAATTTAATGAGGTAAAAAATCTCACGGCTCAGCTTGCAGAAATTGAGAACAGCGTTTACCGCCTTGCAAATGCTATCAGTACAACTCAGCGGCGAGCTAATGCGTTAAAGAATATTATGATACCTCGTTTTGAAGAAACGGTGAAGTATATTACAGACGCACTCGACGAAAAGGACAGAGAAGAGTTTTCAAGACTAAAGGTAATAAAAAGACAAAAACAAAACAATACAGAAGAATAAATCATACACG
>Ga0352976_1035098_pt1 | contig 10599 bp, 11 predicted proteins | sample Cowrumrumenfluid_FD_205949 | JGI IMG/M metagenome (GOLD analysis project Ga0352976, IMG submission 205949) | Metatranscriptome of Cow rumen microbial communities from the University of Illinois at Urbana-Champaign, USA - Cow X-1 rumen fluid... | ecosystem: Host-associated > Mammals > Digestive...
ATAGAATATGGAAGAGAAATCACTAAGTAATTTTATGCCAATAAAGGTTTTTTTGAAAAATTTAATTTTAGAATTTATTTTATCAATTATTATGTTATTTATTTTATCTGTATTATTAAGTAAAACATCTTTGAGTGAGGAAATAATAACGCCAGCAATTATTTTTATTTCATCTTTTTGCATATTGTTGGGTGGGTTTATGTCTAGTAGAAAAATTGATTTTAAAGGAATTGTTATTGGAATTTTACAAGGAGTTTTATATATGACAATTTTATATATTTTTTCTAGTATATTAAGCCAAAATTTTGTATTAGGAAAAGAAAGTATAATGATGTTGTTGATTGGTATATTATGTGGAGCAGTTCGGTGGAATTATTGGAGCTAACTTAAAAAAATAATATTTATATTAATATTATTTCTTCGGATTGCATACGATAAAGTATTATTTATATATTTAACATATCACGGGCGGATTTTTTAAGCTGTGATTAGTAACCATATGGTAATATATTTTTATTTAAAAATGTAAAAAGACTTGTAAAATTGTGTAAATAATGATAATATCTTATAGAAAATATATAAGGAGTTTATATATGCAAAAGATTAATAATAAAGATGGTATAACATTGATTGCTCTTGTGATTACAATTTCAGTATTATTAATTTTACTATCTATAGTGGTTTATAATGGATTAAGTAATGTTAAACATGTAGTGAATAATAAATTAGAAATTGAGTTAGCATTAGTACAAAATGCCGTAATACAACAATATACTATGGCTAAAACTAAAGGCGATTTGAATGTTAAAGTTGATAATAGTATGATAAATAATATGGATTCTAATAGTATTGGCATAAAAAAGGATGATGATATTAATAGACCAGAAAGTTTTGTAGGAACTAGGATTTATAATATTGATAAATTAAATGAAAATGGTTTTGAAGATTATTTAATAAATAATATAGATGAAATGATAAATTATGAAGATTATTATTATTTGTTAACAGCCGAAGATTTAGAAGAAATTGGGATAGAAGGAACAGAACAATATGAAAAGGGTCAAAAGCCTTCATATATTGTTAATTATGCAACAGGTGAAGTGTTTGATGTAATAAAAAAGGAATATTATAATGAAAATACTAATTTAGATAATGAAAAAATATATTTAGAAGGTACAGATTCTAAAATAAAAGAAAAAGAGTATGATTTTACAGATAATTAGGAGTTGGCTTTATGATAAGTATAAAAGATGATTTATATAGTATGCTTGATGCAAATGATGTTTTTGTTAATGAATCGATGAAAAAGCATACTTCATTTAAAATAGGTGGTCCAGCAGATTATTTTATAAATATTAGAACAATTGAACAATTAAAAGAAATCCAAAAATATATAAATAAAAATAATATTCCTTTTCAAGTAATTGGAAATGGAAGTAATTTATTGGTGTTAGATAAAGGAATTAGAGGAATAGTTGCTAATATAAAATTTGATAAGATAAAAATTATTAAATCTGAATATAAAGTTATTGTTTCTTCAGATTTTTCTGTTAGTAAATTGGCTAGAATATGTGCTAAAGAGAAATTATCAGGAATTGAATTCTTATCAGGAATACCAGGAACAATTGGTGGAGCCGTTAGAATGAATGCAGGAGCATATGGGTGTGAAATAAAAGATGTATTAACCAGAGTTAAATGTTTAGATGAAGAAGGTAATATTAGGGAGTTTTCTAATTCAGAGTTAGAATTTGGATATAGACAAAGTATTTTTAAAGAAAAAAAATATATTATATTAGAAGTTGAATTAGAATTAAAACTTGAAAAAGAGGAAATTATTAATCAAAGAATATTAGAAATGATGAATTCAAGAAGAAATTCGCAACCTATTGAATATCCGTCTGCTGGAAGTACTTTTAAAAGAAAAGAAGGAATTATTACTGCAAAATTAATTGATGAATGTCGGTTTGAAAGGTTGTTCAATTGGTGGAGCTGAAGTCTCAAAAAAACATTCTGGTTTTATAATAAATAAAGGAAATGCAACGGCTAAGGATGTATTAGAATTAGTAGATTTTGTTAAAGAGCAAGTATACCAAAGATTTAAAGAAGAAATAGAATTAGAAGTTTTAGTAATAGGAGAAAAATAAAGAATGAAGTCTTTTTTAGAGTGGTTTAAAGCTGGTACAAAAGTTAAAAGATGGATATTTTTAATAGTACTTGGTATATTTTTAACATGTTATGGATTTATGCAAGTACTTACCAAAGATGTTGTCGAAATTAAAGATGTTGTTCAAATTATAGTAGAATTTGTTGTGGGTTTTGTGTTTATTATTATAGGAATTATATTTATTCAAAAAAGAAATTTGGAGATTTTAATTGAAGCAAATGATGGGAATTCTGAAAAAGGAAAAAAAGCAAAAGTAAATATTAAATCATTAATATTTAATAGAAAAGTGTATGATGAAGGGCCAAAGGTTGTTGTTATTGGTGGCGGTGGAGGCATGAATATGGTAATAGAAGGCTTAAAAAAATATACTAATAATATTACTGCCATTGTAACAATGTCTGATTATGGGGAAGAACCAACAAAATCTAGAGAAGTATTAGATATGCTTCCGTTAAATGATATAAAAGATTGTATTGTGGCAATGTCTGATCAAGAAGCGTTAATGCACAAATTAATGAATTTTAATTTTAAGGATGAGAGATTAAAAGATTTAAATTTTGGTGATATTTATATGCTTGCTATGAGTGAACTTTATGATAATGTTTCTGAGGCAATTCAAAAAAGCACAGAAGTATTAAATATTACTGGACAAGTTTTGCCGGTAACTTTAGATGAAATAAAAATTTGTGCAGAACTGGTAGATGGAACTACTGTTGAAAGAAAAAATAAAATTCCAGAAATAGTTTCAGAAAAATTAGAGTCTATTAATAGAGTGTATATTAGCCCATCGAATTGTAAACCAGCTCCAGGTGTTATCGAGGCAATAAAAGATGCTGAGGCAATTATAATAGGTCCGGGGAGTTTATATACGAATGTTTTGCCTAATTTGTTAGTGAAAAATGTTGCTAAAACAATTAAGGAGTCTAAAGCCATAAAATTATATATTTCAAATATTATGACAGAGCCTGGACAAACTGATGATTATACATTATCAGATCATATAAAAGCAATTCATGCTCATTTGGGAAAAGGAGTTATTGATTATTGTTTGGCTGATACCAGTGACTTGATTCCTGAATATGTTAGAAAATATAATAGAGAGGGTAGTGATATAGTTGAATTTGATGGTTCAAAAGTTACTTCTCAGGGAATCAAATTAATAAAACGAGATTTATCATGTATTAAAGATGGAGTAATAAGACATGATGCAAATAAAGTTGCAAGAATTGTTATGGAATTAATATGTAATGAATTGAAATTTAAAGATTTACAAAATGAAACAGAATATTTGTTAATAGAGTCTGTTTTAAAGGATCAAAAGAAATATTTATCAAAACAATCGAAAAAAAGTAAAAAGCAAAAAAATATAGTAAAAAAAGCCACTAAAAAAGTTAAAAGTAAAGGAAAGAAGTCAACGAGTAAATTTGCTTCAAAATATAAAGATAGAGTACAATCTATTCAAAATTCAGAAATGCAAAAAATGGAAAATAGAAGAATAGCTGAAGAAATTGCCAAAATGGAAGCAAAATTAAATAGGAAAACGCGAGATATAAAATCTCAAAAAAGAAAATAAGGAAGGGAGATGTATTGATTAGTTTTTATAAGAATGATTAAAAATTAATTAATATTAATAAAAAGTACAAATGAAAATAGAAAAAAAAGATTTAGATATAAAAAGTGGAATTCATAAAGAATGGGTGATTACAAATGGACTAGGGGCAATTTGTTCATCAAGTATTTTGGGAGCTAATACAAGAAGATATCATGGTTTATTAGTAGCTCCATTGTTACCACCAGCAAGAAGATATCTATTGATTTCTAAAGTTGATGAATCTATAAAAATAGGGGAAGATAATTATAATTTATATACGAATTTATGTGAAAACTATATTTCAGAAGGATATAAATATTTAGAATGTTTTGAAAAGGATTATGTGCCTATTTTTCATTATAATGTAAATGGTGTGAAAATAGAAAAGAAAATTGCAATGGTTTATGGGAGAAATACGGTAGTAGTAACATATAAAGTTGAAAATATAGATGAGGATTCAATTTTAACTATCACTCCAATTGTAAGTTTTAGAGATTTTCATACTTTGTATAGTGATCATACCTTTTCTTTAAGACAAAAGATTGATAAGAGTAAGGTGCGTGTTGAAGTGGATGGAAATGGCTCAACACCAATTTATATGTATATTAAAGATGCTGGATATATTCAACATTTTGATGATATGTTTAGGAATATGTATTATTTAAAAGAAGATGAAAGAGGTTTTTATCCAAAAGAAAACCTTGCTGTTCCTGGAAGATTTGAAGTATCTATAAAGCCTAATGAAATAAAAGAAATTACTTTTATTGGTTCTTTGGAAGATAATATAGAAGAAATAGATGGCTTTGAAGTTATTAAAAAAGAAAAGTTACGATTGGATAAATTAATTGAAAATACAAATCTTTTATTAGACAGAGATAAGTTGTTAAAAAAAGAAAAAGATTATAATAATTTTTTGAAGGATTTAATAATTGCTACTGATAATTTTGTTGTATATAGACCTTCATTTGGATGGCATTCGATATTAGCGGGGATTCCATGGTTTTTAGATTGGGGAAGAGATGCGATGATTGCATTTGAAGGAACTTTACTTGTTACAAAAAGATTTGATATTGCTAAAGAAGTATTATTAACATTTACTCGAGATATAAAATTTGGTTTAGTTCCTAATGGTTATTCTGGATATGATAATAGACCTTTATATAATAGTGTTGATGCATCACTTTTATTATTTGAACAAATTAATAAATATTTAAGATATACAAATGATTATGATTTTATTAAAAATGAGATATACGAACATTTAATAACAATTGTAAAAAATTATAGTAGTGGAATTGATTTAGATGATAATAATATTTATGTTGATAAAGATGGATTACTTGTATCAGGAACTGAACATACTCAAAATACATGGATGGACGCAAAAATAAATGATTATGTTGTAACTCCTAGAAATGGAAAAGTGGTTGAGATAAATAGTTTATGGTATAATGCTTTAAAAACATTAGAGAATTTGGCTAATAGATTTCATGATGAGGAAGTGGCAGAGAATTGTAAAAAGGTTGCGTTAAAACATAAGAGAGTTTTTAATAAATTATTTTATAATGAAAAGAAAAAATGTTTATATGATGTATTAGGAAATGATAAAATAAGACCAAATCAATTATTTGCATTTTCTTTGACATATCCTGTTTGGGATTTTAAATCAAAATCAACAATAGAAATCATAGATACGATAACTGATAAATTATTAATAAAGCATGGATTAAGAACTTTAAGTAAGAATGATAAGAATTATATTTCTACTTATGAAGGCGATAGTTTTAAAAGAGATATGAGTTATCATCAAGGAATACAATGGCCATGGCTTTTAGGATTATATTTTGACGCTTTAAGAAATTTGATTGATGTAGAAAAAAATAAAGATAAAAAAGAACAATTAATAGATAAATATAATCATTTTTTAGAGAATACTTATCAAACATTTAAAAAAGAAATTAATGATAAAGAGTGTATTGGAAGTATTTCTGAGGTATATGATGCTAAATTACCATATAAACCAGGTGGGACATGTGCTCAAGCTTGGAGTGTATCAGAAGTCTTGAGAATTGTATTGGAATATAAAAAAATATTGTAATAATACAAAAGAATAATATTTAATAAGATAATACTATAAGAAATTATTAATGAGGATTTTTTCTTATAGTATTGTTGTTATTAGATTAGGAGTATTTTTCGAAAGAGTAAAAAATAGAAGAATCTTAATAGTATCAGTTATAATTAATAATTTTTAAAGGGAGTTTTATATGCAGGAATATATCGTAAATAATTTAAGTACTAAGTTTTTGGGAAGAAAAATAATATATTTTGATAGTATTGAGTCTACTCATATATTTGCAAAAAAATTAAAAGTAAGAGATCTCGTAGATGGAATGATTATTTTAGCCAATAATCAAACTGGAGGAATTGGTACTCATGATAGAAAATGGTATACAGGTCAAGGAATGAATCTTTCTTTTAATATTGTTCTTCTTCCTAATTGTGAAGTAAGAAAAATATCTAGATTAACAGTGATTATTGCTGAATGTATAAAAAGAGTATTGAATGATTTATATAGTATAGAAACCCAAATAAAAAAACCAAATGATATTATGTTAAATGGAAAGAAAATGGCAGGAATATTAACTGAAAGTACGGCGATAGGTGATATAGTAAAAAGAATTTATATTGGAATTGGAATAAATGTGAATCAAGAAAGTTTTCCTGGTAATTTAGATTTAATAGCAACTTCTTTAAAAAAAGAGTATCGAAAAGATTTTAGACGTGAGCAAATACTTTTAAATTTTTTAGAAATATTTGAAAAGGAATATGAAAAAATTTTAAAATAATTTTTTTAATATTTTTATTTATGAAAAAATTTGGATAATGTGTAGTTGTTTTTTTATAGAGTTAATCAGGTTTATAGGTAAATCCAAAAAATCTAAATATAATATATAAGGATTGAAAATAAAATTGAAAAAACAGAGTGATTTTTATAAATTAATTGAACAATTGTGTTTTGAAAAAAAGATAAAAATGAGACAAGCTTCATTTGGTTATATTACAGAATTAGAAAAAAACGGAAAAATTCGTCATATAGTAGGTGAATCATTAGAACTTAATTCTGCTAGTAGTTATAAGATTGCATCAGATAAATTTGCAACATATGCAGTAATTATACAAAATAATATTCCAATTATAAAACATAATATGATTTTTAATCCAGAAACAAGAATAGATTATGAAGATAATGATATTATGAAGGCGATGATTTGGTTTGAAGATTATGGAGAGAAAGCGATTTTAAAAGCCAATAATTCTTCTGAAGGTAAAGATGTTTATTTAGTGAAAGATAAGAATGAATTAAAAAATAAAATTATAGAGTGTTTTATGAATCATAAAGATTCTGTAAGTATATGTCCTTTTTATAAAATTAGTTATGAATATAGAGTCATTATTTTAGATGGAGAAGTATTATTATGTTATAAAAAAGAAAAGCCTAGTATTATGGGGGATGGAAAAAGTACGGTAATTGAATTGATAGAAAAAGAAAAAATAAGTAATTATTATGATAATTTAAATTTTGAATATATTCCAAAAATAAATGAAAAAATAGAAGTTTTTTGGAAACATAATTTATCACAAGGGGCAAAACCAAATTTAGAAATTGATATAGATAAAAAAGAGAGAATTTGTGATATAGCAATTAGAGCTCGGAAAGGCGATAGGAATCAGATTTGCAAGTATTGATATTGTAGAAACTCAAGATGAAAATGAATTTTTGATTATGGAAATTAATTCAAATGTATGTATGAATAAATTTTCTGAAATATGTGAAAAAGGAAAGGAGATAGAAAAAGAAATATTTTCTAAAGCAATAGATAAAATGTTTGAAGAGTAATTATTTAAACTATTGACAAATTTTGGTATTATAGATATACTTTCTAAAGAAATAAGGATAAATTTGCTATAGAGAAAAGATACGAAAGAACTTTAAGGAGGACTTTTAAATGAACCAAAGAATAAAGAAATTTATACTTTTCTTTATAATTTTTAATATATTGTTAGCTTTTTCTTCAGTATGCTTTGCTGGAACTGAAAGTAGTGATATAAATGCTATTGATGATAATTTATATCCAGGTGTAAAAGCTAAAATTCAAGCGGTGAAAAATGTTCATCCAAGTTGGAATATAAAAGTTGAGTATACAGATTTAGATTGGAATGAGGTAATAAATGGAGAGCATCAAGCTCATGGTGCTGCAAATAATCCAACAAATCTTGTAACAAGTTCAAGCTCAAATTATGGTGGATTATGGATTTGTGAAATATGTGGAAAAGAAAAATGTGATTCTGGATATTGGTATTGTGCATCTACACAAGCAATAGAATATATGATGGATGTTAGAAATTCTATTAATGAAACAGATATTTTTCAGTTTATGCAATTATCAACATCATCTGATTCAAATAATGATACAGTTAGGGATATATTAAAAAGAATGGCAGCATCAACTAGCTATATAGATAATGAATGCGTTGAAGCAATAATAACTGCAGCTAATACATATCATGTTGATCCATATTATATTATGGCAAAAATTATAGGAGAACAAGGAACAAAAACAACTACATTAATTGCTGGAAATGGATATAATGGTCAATATGTTGGTGTATATAATTTTTTTAATATAGGTGCAACAGGAAGTGATGGAACAAGTGCTACTGTTATTAGAAATGGGTTAGCATATGCAGCGTCACAAGGATGGACAAGTAAAACAAAAGCAATTGTGGATGGAACAAGGATTATATCTCAAAGTTATATTGCAAAAGAACAAGATACATTATATTATCAAAAATTTAATGTAGTAGGAAGTAATTTATATAATCATCAGTATCAACAAAATATTTTAGGAGCTCAAAATGAAGGAACTTCATTGCGAAAAATATATTTAAAAATGGATTCTAATTTGTCTGGAAATTATACATTTGTCATTCCATTATATAAAAATATGCCATCTACACCAGCGTCAAGACCAAGTACAACATCATCTCATGTTATATTTTCACAAGTAATGGGAGATTTAAATGGAGATGGACAAATTAATATTTTAGATGTTGTTATTATGATTAATCATTTAAAAGGTACACAAAAATTATCAGGAGATTATTTAGAGGCAGCAAAAGTGACTGGAAACTTAGATGTTACTATAACAGATGTTGTTTTATTAATAAATTATTTAAAGGGAACAGCGGTATTACCAAGTGGAGGATATCAAACAGCTTCTATCACATCGGATGGAACAGAAGTAAAATTGTCTAAAGGTGGTACTACATATAAAACATTAAATAATGGTACTTCAATAAAGGTTATATCTAAAGCAAGTATGGATATAAATGGAATTTATTGGGATTTAATAGTTTCATCTAATGGTGTTTATGGGTATATTAATCGAAATAATTGGAAGTAAGATATTAGACTTAAAGAAAGTTGTTAATTTTAAGAATGTAGCTCTGGAAAGGATTTTATAAATGAGTAAAAAAACTTCAGAAAAAAATTTTATTAAAGAAAAAAAAATATTAATGGTTTTGGCAATATTTATAATTATTTTATTAATTATGGAATTGTCTACAAAGATTATTTCTAGAACTACATCTAATATTAGACATTCGTTTTTACGTTTAATAAAAGTAGAAAGTCGAGAAGGAAATACATTAGGAAATATTGCTAACTATGGATATATAGCAGAAGATAATAAATATATATATTATATGTCACCTACAACTGAGGATGGTAAGTATATAGGTATAGTAAAAGAAAATAAAAATAATTTAACAAAAGATAAAAAAATACTTATTGAAGACTCTTGGGAAATAACAGGTATAAATGTATTTGGAGATTATATTTATTTTGTGACTTTTGCTGATTCAAAGATTGATGGTGATAAGGTAGATAATCAAATTCACAAAATAAAGAAAGATGGTTCAGAACATGAAATTATAAATGATAATGATTTTAATAATGACTGTTATCAAATTTATGTTATTGATAATAAAGTGTATTATATAGGAAAAGATGAATGTATTTGGTATATGGATTTAAATGGTAATCATAAAACAAAACTTAATGATAATAAATCTGGATTTATTGGTATAAATGATAAATATATTTTTTATAATATGTATGAAAAAAATAAAACAACAGGAGAAAATAAAACAGTAACATACATTATGGATAGAAATGGAAAAAATGCAAGAGCAATAACTGGTGAAAAACTATATGAAATAAGTGTTGTAGATGATTATATATACTATTTAACTAAAGATCAATATATTCATAAGGTAAAAATAGATGGAACTGAAGATAAAATGATTTCTGATGTTCAAGTATATAATTTAAATGTTACAAAAGATGGAATTTTTTTCTATAATTATTTTTATGAAAATGGTAGTAGTGATGTTTCAGGAATTGCTGTGTATCATATGGATTTGAATGGAAATAATTTAACTCAGTTGGAGAGATTAGAATCTTCTACAAACTCATTATCTATTATTGATGATTGGATTTTTTATACAGATACTAATAATATACAAGGTAATTTGATATTATTATCATTAAATGGAAAGCAAAGATATAAATTGTATACTTTAGATTATTCAAAATATTATTATTCAAACAATAATGTAGAAGAAGATACTGATTTAATAGAAGAAAATAATGAAGATAAATTAGATGAACTAGTAAGTGGAAATACTAATATAGAGGATAATGTTGGGATAGAATCTGATGAAAATTTGGAGAATATAGAGTAAAATATATTTTTATAGAAATTAGTTAGTATGAAAT
>Ga0352976_1025670_pt1 | contig 10583 bp, 11 predicted proteins | sample Cowrumrumenfluid_FD_205949 | JGI IMG/M metagenome (GOLD analysis project Ga0352976, IMG submission 205949) | Metatranscriptome of Cow rumen microbial communities from the University of Illinois at Urbana-Champaign, USA - Cow X-1 rumen fluid... | ecosystem: Host-associated > Mammals > Digestive...
GACGAGATGACTGCAGAACGTCAGAAATTGAAGGATAAAACCGAGGAATTAGAACGGGAGTATGAGGAACTGGTAAATGAATTAGAACCCTCATTTGTAAAACTTGTTATGGGGATTGTTAATAAAATGACAGGTGTTGTTGTAGAAGATAAAAAAGATGTAATTGTTTATCTTATGGAACAGTCTTTGAAAAATCTGGGTAGGACTTCGGATATTTGTATACAGGTGTCTGAGGAGGATTATCCTGTGGTTTTGCAAAAGGAAAGTAAGCTAAGAGAGCTTGTTCCAAAAGATTGTGAATTTCATATTGAAAGAGATTTGCAGATGGAGAAAAACCAGTGCATAATCATTGCAGATAAGCAGATTATCGATTGTAGTCTTGGAGTTCAGCTTCAAGGTTTGATGGAAGATTTGAAGATGATGATGTAGATAGGGTAGAAAGATGGTAGGGGATAATATGGCAATTGACTTGCAAAAGTATGAGGCTTTACTTGGAAAGCAGTATGTAAAACATATGGGGAAAGTGGTGAAGGTTGTTGGTTTAACAATCGAGTCCATTGGTCCTGATGCGAAATTAAATGATATGTGCTATATTCTTCCGAAAAATGGTGGAGAAGCAGTGAAAGCTGAAGTGGTTGGTTTTCGCGATGACAGAGTCCTTTTAATGCCGTACGATCGTATGGAAGGCGTCGGTCTCGGAAGCCGAGTTGAAAATTCAGGTGCGCCCTTAAAAGTGTATGCAGATGAAAGTCTTCTTGGAAAAACTCTGGATGGGGTTGGAAATCCTATTGATGATACGGAATTACTCCAAAAAGGAGAAGGATATTCAGTGGAGGCTATGCCTCCGGATCCATTGAAACGAAAAATTATTGATGAGATTTTACCATTGGGTGTAAAAGCCGTTGACGGATTAAATACCATTGGAAAGGGACAACGTATTGGTATATTTGCAGGTTCCGGTGTTGGTAAGAGTACCCTTCTTGGTATGTTTGCCAGAAATACAAAAGCAGATATCAATGTAATTGCATTGATTGGAGAGCGTGGTCGTGAAGTTCGGGAATTTATTGAACGTGACTTAGGACCTGAAGGTATGGCAAGATCTGTTGTTGTGGTTGCTACATCGGATAAGCCGGCATTGATACGAAAAAAGGCAGCACAAACTGCAACTGCCATAGCGGAGTATTTTAGAGATCAGGGAAAAGATGTTTTGCTAATGATGGATTCTTTAACCCGTTTTTCTATGGCACAAAGAGAAATCGGTCTTGCTTCCGGAGAACCACCTGTATCCAGAGGATATCCACCTAGTGTATATGCAGAGATGCCTAAATTATTAGAAAGGGCAGGGAATTCCGATGTCGGTTCCATTACCGGATTATATACGGTTTTGGTAGATGGTGATGACTTTAACGAGCCGATTACAGATACGGCGAGAGGTATTTTGGATGGTCATATTGTTCTTTCAAGAAAGTTAGCACAGAAAAATCATTATCCTGCCATAGATGTTCTTGCAAGTATTTCACGTTGTATGAGCTCCATAGCGTCAGATGAACATAAGCAAGCGGCAGCACAGCTTAGAAGTACGCTTGCTACTTATAACGAAGCTGAAGATTTGATAAATATTGGAGCATACAAAAAGGGCTCAAATAAAGATATTGATTATTCTATTGAAAAGATAAAGGATGTCAATGGATATTTATGTCAGGGAACGTATGAAAAGTATGATATGGAAGAAGAAGAGAAACTTTTGTGCGATATTTTTCAGGCATAACATGAAAAATGATATGTGTTAATTTAAAAGTGTTTTTCACAAACAAAGCAGAATGTATGTCTGCATGTAATTTGGTTTGGATGCATGAACAATTAACTGTTGTTTAAATGTGTGCTTTACAGGATAGTTAAAAGGTGTAAGTGTTTGCTTGGAGGTGTTTCATGGCAAAGTTTGTTTTTAAAATGGAAAATATTTTGGAAATAAAGCGAAAGCTGGAAGAACAGGCAAAGATTGCTTATGCGGAGGCTTTGGCAGCACTAGCTGAGCAGGAAAGAATATTAAGTGAGTTAAAAGATAAGCGTCATGAATATGAGATGCGCCTGACCGGAGAAATTCAATCCGTTCTGAAAATAGATGATATCCGAACTTTGGATAGTGCCATTGAAGTCATGAAGTACAAAATTCAGGTACAGATCGGACAGGTGGAACAGGCAAAAGTTGTGGTAGAAAGAGCAAGAGTTGCACTTCATTCTATTGTTGTGGAGCGAAAAACATATGAAAAGCTGAAAGAAAAAGCTTTTGAAGAGTATAAACAGGAATTAAATCTTCAAGAAAAAAAGGAAATAGATGAGCTTGTCAGTTATACATATGGTGTTAGGGAAGAAATTGAATAAAGGAAACCCACATGTCAGTTTGCTGACACCACTAGGAATAAAAGTGGGTTTCCTTTTAAAATAAGAAAAATGTAAAAGAGGTGTGGGAAAAATGGCAAAAAAAGAGGATGAAGTAGAAGAGACTAAACAGGAACCGTCAATGTCATTCGGCGGTGGTGAAGAGGAAGAAAAAAAAGAAGAGGGCATGGGAAGTAAGATTGTTTCTGTGCTTATTGTTTTGATTATTATTGTAATCTGGCTTGGAATATTTGGCGTATTGGTAAAAGCAGATATTGGAGGCTTTGGTTCCAGTCTTGCGCCGGTTCTTGGAGATGTTCCGGTTATTAACAAGATTTTGCCGGAAGGAAGCAATAAAGTTGATACCAAGGGATATGATTATACATTGGAAGAAGCCATTGCTAAAATCAAAGAATTGGAGATGAAATTAGATTCCCAAAGCAGTAGCAGTGGAGTGGATTCAAATTATATTGAGCAATTAGAAGCAGAGGTAAAGAGATTGCAGGTATTTGAAAAACAATACAATACCTATGTGAAACAGAAGAAAGAGTTTGACAAAGAGGTTGTATATGCAGACAATGCGCCTGATATTTCTGAATATCAAAAGTATTATGAGATGATTGATCCGGACAATGCTGCAGAACTTTATCGTCAGGTTATAGAAGAACTTCAGTATAGTCAGAAAGTTCAGGATGCTGCAAAGAGATATGCAGAGATGGATCCTGCTACAGCTGCTAAGATATTAGATGAAATGACAGCTGCTGATCTTGATATGGTTTGCGCTATTTTAGATGAAATGAAAGCGGATAAGAGTGGTGCGATTTTAGCAGCCATGGATTCAAATATTGCTGCAAAAGTTACAAAACGTATGTTATCGAAAGATTGATTGACACATTGATATGAGAATAATCACATAGCAAGGTTCGGAAGGGAATCTTCAAAAAGGGTAAGTTATTTTTCTTTTTTTGTCGATAAAAATACTGTGAATATCTTTTATTCACATCGAACAAAAGAAAGGAGGTTATTCAATGGAAATGCAGAATTTAATGCAACAGATGTCGGGCATGTTTTCTATGAACGTTTCGAAGGATTTGCTTCAGGGAACTACATTGACGAGTACAAACTCGGACAAAAGCTTTTCAACTGAGATGAACAAGCAGATGAAGAAAATGGATAGTTCCTTAGGTACTGACAAAGCAAAAATGAATGACAGTGTTAAGACGGACAACAGTGTGAATGCTTCGAGTGTTCAGAATGTCAACGATGCTAGACAACAGCAACTGCAAACTACTGATGCCGGACAGAATGTAAGCAGCATAGTTGAAGATGAATTTGAAAAGTTAGATCCTGAAATTCAGGAAGTGATTGTTTCATGTTACATTCAAATTCAGGTACAGGTAAGTGTGAGTTTACAGATTTCACCACAGGAGCTTGATACTACACTTGAACAAATGGGGCTTAGTTTGTTAGATTTACAAAATTTATCAAACACCCAGGCGTTGGTATTGAGAGTATCTGGTGAGCAGAATGTTACGGCACTTCTTACAAATGAGGATCTACAAAATCAGGTGCAGGAGATTTTTGATATGGTCAATGAAATGACTAAGAAACTGATGGAAGAGCTACAGATTTTTGACAGTGATTTTGCAGATTTGATGGGACAGATGGAAGAGTCATTGATGGATGTCATGAAACAGTTCCTTCCTGAAGAAATCATTTCAAATGACGAGGCTGAAGCGACGGTAGCAAATATTTTAAAAGACACGAAAGAGTGCTTAAAACAAGAAGATACTTTGGAAAAGCCAGATAAAGAATTGCCGGAAGCATTAGAGAAGACAAAAGTACCTGAGGCTATGGTTACAGAAGAAAACATTTCTCAAGTTTCAAAAACAGCAGTATATGAAACGACAATGGAAACGGTGAATGCAACAATGGTTGAAACTACATCAGATAATAGTTCGAAAGAAGAAAAAGATGATGATGTGATGCTCAATCAGACGGTTGTCAAGACATTTGAAACACAGGAAAAAGTTAAGGTGGAAATTGATGTTTCTTCTGAACACCAAGAGTTCCAGCAGAAAGAGGAAAAAGATACTCCATTGTTTGAACAGTTAGTGGATAATATCTCAAATGCAAAAGTTGTTCAGACTGAAAATGTTCAGGAAAGGGTTGAAGTGACACAGCAAATGAGAGAGATTGTAGAACAGGTAATTGAAACAATTAAGGTTACTGTTACTGCAGATACCTCGGAGATGTCAATTCAATTAAATCCTGAAAACTTAGGAAAGGTTAATCTTTCAGTTGTTGCAAAAGAAGGTCATATTACCGCTCAGTTTGTAACGGAAAATGAAATGGCAAAACATGCGTTAGAAGCACAAATCCAACAGTTAAAAGAAACATTGACAGAACAGGGCTTAAAGGTAGATAAAGTTGAGGTAAGTGTTTCGGATTTCAGTTTCCAGCAAGGTGGTCAGGCAAGTGCAGAAGAACAGAAAGAAAACCAAAGAAATGAACATGCAAAACAGGTTCACAGAAGTTTAAATCTTGCCGATATAAATGACATATCAGATTTAACAGAGGAAGAAGAACTTGCAGTGAAAATCATGCGAAGTAATGGCGGACAGGTTGATTATATCGCATAGTAAGGAGGTATGAGCATGAGCAGTACGTTAGCAGCGGTCAAAGATGGCGTTGTGGAAAACAAGGCAATCGAGAGCACCAAAGTATCTGCGAAGGGAACTACAAATCTTGGTAAAGATGCATTTTTACAGCTACTTGTAGCACAGATGCAGTATCAGGATCCGTTGGAACCATCATCAGATACCGAGTGGATTTCTCAGTTGGCTACATACTCATCTTTGGAAGAAATGCAAAATCTAAACGCTACTATGTCAGCGGCACAAGCATTTTCTATGGTTGGAAAGACAGTTAGTGTAAAAACGGACAATGGTTCTGTAGAAGGTGTGGTAGATTTTGTTACTAGATCAGGAAATAAAACTTTTGTCAGCGTGAATGGAAGCGAGTACAAAGTTGATGATGTGGAAGCAGTTCTGGGTGAGACGTATTTGTCAGCAGCACATGGACCACAGGTTGAAAATGCAACAGAGTATTATGACTTTGACAATAAAAAAGACATCAAATTTAAAGTGAGTCTTGGTGAAAAAGGCTACGAGGCAACCGGTTTATACGTGATGGTTAATGACAAATTAGTTGACAGTGAGCAGATTAGTTATGATCAGGATAGAAAGACACTGACCATCAAGGCAGGAGTATTAGATGATATTGTGACGACAGGAAGAACTTACGATGTATCCTTTATTTTTGACAATGCTTCACAGACAGTTATTTCTGACAAAGCTAAGATTACAGTTCAGGGAAAACAGCCGGAAACTACCACAGAAGAGACTGAAACTACAGGTGTTTAAAGTTTGAGTTTGGCATTGGAAAGGTGGGAGGAACCATGAATATTATTAGAAATAATTATGCTTCCATCGAGAGTATGCGTGAGCAGATGGCTTCTCAAAATGTGCAGAAACCACTTGCAAAACAAGAAGTGCAAAATTCAGTAAGTTTTGCAGATGTGTTACAGAAAACACAACAGACGGTAGAACAGTCAGATGAATTGAAATTCTCAAAGCATGCCAATGAAAGGCTTGCAAGCAGAAATATAGATTTATCAGAGGAGCAGATGAAACGACTGGAAGATGGAACAAGTCGGGCAAGACAAAAAGGCATCAATGAGTCTCTTGTGATGATAGATGACTTGGCGTTCATTGTAAACATTAAGAATAACACAGTGATTACTGCAGTGAATGATACAACAGATGCTGTTTTTACTAACATTGACGGGGCAGTGATTGGGTAATATAAACAATGTGTAATAGCCGGACCTTATGGGGGCTAGCCACCTTTGACTGACAGATAAGGTGGAACACATCATTAGGGGCGCGAAAGCGAAATTAGGAGGAAATGCCTTATGATGAGATCATTATTTTCTGGTGTAGCAGGTTTAAAAACACATCAGACCAAAATGGATGTAATTGGTAATAATATTGCAAATGTTAATACAGTTGGTTTTAAGTCAAGTACAGTAACTTTTTCAGATATTTTATATCAGACAACACAGAGTGCATCAGGACCAAATCCTGCAACTAAGACAGCCGGTGTAAACGCAAAGCAGATTGGTCTTGGTTCTAAAGTAAATTCTATTACAACTATTCAGACTACAGGAGGAACACAGACAACAGATAGCGCATTGGACTGTATGATTAATGGTAGTGCATACTATATTGTTCGTTCTGGTGGAGAAAATTTATTTACAAAAGCAGGATCATTCTTTGTAGATGCCGGAGGATCATTATGTACAGCTTCAGGAGCTGTAGTACAGGGATGGCAGGTAAATGAAGCAGAAACAGATATTGAAAGAGATGTTGTGTCTGATCTTGTTGTTATGGGGGCAAAGTTTAAAACAGCAACTCCTGAAGCCACAACAAAGGCATATTTGACTGGTAATATCGATTCAAGTGATCCACAGTTATATGATGAAGGTGCAACATCAGCTGTAAATTTTTATGATGCACTTGGTAACAGTTATACTTTGAAGTTGAAATATACTGCTGTTCCATCATCAGATAGTTCAACAGAAGACGGAGCAACACCAGCATATGTTCCTGGACAATACTCAGTAAGTGTAGCTGATTGTTGGGATAAAGAAGGAAATTCTATTTTCTATTCTGTTGATGATGATGGTATTAAACATGTAAATTCAAATGTTAGTATTACATTTAACGGAATAACATATGCGGCTAAAGCTGGAGAAAGTAGCACCGACGGTGAAGGAGAAGTAACCATTGGACCAACAGATTCTTCATCAGAAACAGGAACAATCATTACTTTTAGTAATATCACAGGTAAGTATTCTACGATTTCACGTGCAGGAGAAGAATCTTCTACAGATGGTGCAAAATATGACAGTATTGTTTTCCAGGTACATGATACTACAAGAGATGGAAGTACAGAAGGAGGAGATGATACTACGACGGCATCACCATTTGGAAAAGTAGAATTAGATTTCTCAAGTCTGACTCAATATGCTGCAAATGGTAAGTGTAGTATTCAAGGTCAGAGAGGTGATGTGGATGGCTCTGGAGAAGGTGCGGGTCGTCCTGTAGGTCAGATGTCTGGGCTTAGTATTGATACTTCTGGTAAAATCTATGGTTCATACGATAATGGTACAACAAGACTTATTGGACAGATTGCAGTTACTACTTTTGCAAATGCAACTGGTCTCGAGGCTGTTGGTAACAGTTATTTTAGAAAGACTCAGAACTCGGGTGAGTTTGATGGTATTGGAAAAGATATTACAGAGACAGGTGGTAGTCTTACTACAGGTGCTCTTGAAATGTCGAATGTTGATTTGTCATCAGAATTTACAAATATGATTACAACACAACGTGGTTTCCAGGCAAACTCTAGAATTATTACCACATCAGATACTTTACTTGAAGAATTAATAAATCTTAAGAGATAATTTAAGTGAATCGTAGAGAATTGTGTCGCAATTTTTCTATGATAAAAATGGTAGGATATGTGGGACTTTTGTATGTTCCACATATCCTAATGTTGGTTGTTGGTAAATAATTTCAACAGGTTAAGATGCGTTAACAGCAATTGATACATGTACATAAAAACGAAAATTCGACAAAAAAATTGCATCGTGTGAAGTAATGTTGTATAATTGTATTAGAAAATTGCTATTAGGATCTTGTGGAGGGGAAAATGATTAAATTAACCAGATTAAATGATACGCAATTTGTATTAAATGCAGAGCTGATAATGACTGTGGAGGAGACACCAGATACAGTTATATTGATTACTACGGGCAAGAAGTACATAGTTAAGGAAAGTGCCCAGGAAGTCATTGCATCTGTGGTGGAGTATAAGAAAAATATTTTTTCGAATTTTTTAAAATGATGGGGTGAGGTAAGTTATGGATATAGCTACACTAATAGGTTTGGCAGCGTGTTTTGGATTTATGATTTTGGGAATTGTATCAGGAGAACTTGGTGCGGCAGCTCTTGGAAACTTCTTTGATACAACCTCTGTATTCGTAACATTTGGTGGAGCTTTCTGTTGTTGTTTGGCCATGTCGGAGAGTTTGCCACAGTTTTTAGCTTGTTTGAAGAGTTTTAAATTGACGATTAAAAAACAGAACTTTAATGAAGTTGAAATTATTCAGAGAATCATTGATTTGGCAAATATTTCCCGTAAGGAAGGTTTGCTTGCACTTGAGGAAGCAGCGGGAAATATTGATGATGAATTTTTGAAAAAAGGTTTGTTGTTAATTGTAGATGGTACAGATCCAGAATTAGTAAGTAGTATTATGGAAACTGAACAGGTTGCGGTTGAAGACAGACATAAAGCAATTATTTCATTTTGGGAAAACTTAGCAAGTATGGGTCCTGCCTGGGGTATGATTGGTACCCTGATCGGTTTGGTAAACATGTTAAAACAGTTATCAGATATTAGTTCCGTTGGTCCTAACATGGCGGTAGCCTTGATTACGACATTTTATGGTTCAGTGCTTGCTAACTGGGTTGCTACACCAGTTGCTACTAAGTTAAAATCAAATAATGCCAAGGAATTGGCTGCAAGAAGTATTATTGTAGAGGGATTGTTGTCTATTCAGGCAGGTGAAAACCCTCGTGTTATTGAAGAAAAATTAAAATCATTCTTGGCACCAAAAGACAGAAATACAATGGGTACAGAAGAAGGTGGTGAGGAGTAATGGCTAAAAAGAAAAAGGCTGAAGAAGCACCGAAAGGTTCTCCTGCTTGGATGGCCACGTTCTCCGATCTGATGAACTTATTATTGTGTTTCTTTGTATTGTTGTTTTCTATGTCTTCGGTAGATGAGGCAAAATATGAAGAATTGGTTGTTTCACTTAGTAATAGTTTTAGTATATTTACAGGTGGCGGTGCTGCAATTGGAGATGGAAGATTGATATCCAGTGGAGTAAGTCAGTTAAATGAATTAGATGACTATTATAGTGATATGGGTGCTGCTAGTGAAACTGATGAAAAACCGAATGCAGATCCTATGAAAGAATATGAGGAACAACAAAAAGAGGAACAAAGACAAGAAATGGAAGAAATGTATGATGAACTTTCTGAGATGGTTGAGTCAAAGGATATAATGGATGATATAACCATCGGAATGGATTCTCAGTATCAATATGTTAAGATTTCATTGAGTGGTGCGATTTTGTTTGATTCTGGTAAGGCGGAAGTTGTAAAAGGAGCAAAACCTATTCTTAGCAAAATAGGAGATATTTTGAAGGTGTATGATGATTCTTTGATTAAGATAGAAGGTCATACGGATAATGTGCCTACATCAGCAGGATCAAAATACGCAGATAACATGGAATTGTCTACTGCCAGAGCCATTAGCGTCTGGAATTATTTTGTTCATAAAAAAGGATTGAGCCCGAAAACATTAGAGGCTTCAGGTAGAAGTCAGTACAATCCTATTGCCAGTAATAAAACTGCAGAAGGACGTGCAAAAAATCGAAGAGTTGAGATTAAAATCTATAAGGGGGATCAGAAATAAACATTATTGTTTCAGATAGTTGAAATATGTTTATTCGATGAAAGGGGAGGAAGACATGAAAAAAAATATTTTTACAATTATTATCATGGCATTGAGTTGTATTAATGTGATATTGACTGCAGTTGTTGTTTTTACAATGGTACCGGCGATGAATCGTACCAATAATCTTGTGAGCCAGATTTCACAGATGGTGGACTTGGAATTAGAGGCGTCGGAAAAAGATAAAAATGCAGTTGTGAGTGTGTATGATACAGAACCTCATGTGTTTAAGAGTACTACAGAAAAAACGATTACGATTAATCTTGCTGCCGGGGAAGATGGAAAGCAACATTATGCTGTTTTTGATTCGGTTACCATTACTGTAAATAAGAAGGCAGATGATTATAAAGAATTGGCAGCTATTATAGATACGAGAAACTCTGAAGTTATGAAGAAGATATCAGATGTAATACGTGTATATGATTATGAGACTATTATGGTTAATCAGGGACAATTAACCAATGATTGTATTAAGAAGATGCAGGAATATTTTGAAACAGAAGCAATTACTGATGTTTCAATTGATGGTTTGATATTCCAGTAAAGATAAAAGCGGG
>Ga0352976_1032456_pt1 | contig 10565 bp, 10 predicted proteins | sample Cowrumrumenfluid_FD_205949 | JGI IMG/M metagenome (GOLD analysis project Ga0352976, IMG submission 205949) | Metatranscriptome of Cow rumen microbial communities from the University of Illinois at Urbana-Champaign, USA - Cow X-1 rumen fluid... | ecosystem: Host-associated > Mammals > Digestive...
ACTTAAGCGTTTGAAGGACATATATCAATGTTGAAAAAGGCAGATATAAAGCCACACGGCATATCTGTAAAATTTCGGATTATTCCTTAAGTTGTGGATATTGGATTGGCAACCCTATCATTCTGATGTAATAAATCACTTTTATTTGTTCTTGACATTACTATATCGAAGTGCTATACTAATTACATCGAGGTACGATATATCGAAGTGCTTAGCGAGGTGATATAATGGATAATCATATTAAAAAAGTATATGTGCCAATGACTGAAACGGGCTTTTATATTTTGCTGTGCCTTAGAGAAGAATCACACGGATATGGCATTGTAAAAAAAACGGAACTATTAACTAATGGAGAAATAAAGATCAGTCCCGGAACATTATATGGTAGTCTATCTAAAATGGAAAAGGATGGTCTGATTAAATATATAAAAGAGGAAGATAAACGCAAAATATATTGCATTACGGAACTTGGCACAGAAGTGCTTGAGTTAGAAATGAAAAGAATTGAACGCTTATATAAAAACATGGTGGAGGCAAAATAATATGAAAAATACAAAAACAGAATTGAGATTTTTTTCTGTTCCTGAATGGAAAAAAGAGGAAACATATTTAAGAGAACAACACAAAAATGGTTGGAAATTTGTTAAAGTATCTGGTTTTTGTGTCTATCATTTTGAAAAGTGTGTCCCAGAAGATGTGATTTATCAGCTTGATTATAATCAGAACGGGATTGCTCATAAAGAAGAATACGTGAAAATGTTTAATGATTGTGGTTGGGAATATTTGCAGGATTATGTAGGTTACAGCTATTTTCGTAAGGCGGCTTCTGAAATGGATGGAGTAGAAGAAATCTTCTGTGATGATGCTTCACGTTTAGATATGATGAAACGAGTTTTCAAAGGACGCTTGATACCCCTTTTGGCAATTTTCTTTCTGATAATCATACCGCAAATGATTCAACAGAGCTTAATTGACACGCCTTTTAGCCGTGGTTTAATGATACTCTTCTGCATTATGTTTGTGGTATATTTAGGAATGTTTATCTCATTTGCGATTCCATATTGGAAATATTATAAATCGGTCCATAAGGAATAGGTAGGTATATGGAAAATGGTTGAATTTGTGGAGGTAGAGAAATGAACTCAAAGATAATCAATACAATGTGGTCAATAAGTTTAATGGTAATTGGTATCGCAACATTATTTTTGATAGGAGCTAATATTTTTACGATGAGGTTGCCTGATATGATAGTAAGGACATTGGGGATAATTGATTTAGTTTCACTTGCTGTTTTAGTATTTTCAACTGTAAAAAAGGCTAAAAGCAAGAAGTAAAATTCAGTATTTGGAGGAGCCAATGTTGAAATAAAATAAAGAATAATTTTTATATGGATGGTGTTTTTTGTCTATTTTTTTGCTATATGACAATGGAAATAGATTTGTGGGTGCTTTTATCAATTTGGTCTATTGTATTTTCTATAAATCTATTAATAAATCTAAAACTGCCATCTATAAAGGTAATCATCATAATGTATGAGGAAAGTCAGAGAAAAACCAAAAGGAGAAGAAAGTGGAAAAAGCGAAATGGATACGATGTCCTGTTTGCGGAAGCAAGACCCGTGACCGAATACGGGAGGATACAGTGTTAATTAATTATCCCCTCTACTGCCCCAAATGCAAGCAGGAATGTTTGATAGAAGCAAAAAATTTGGTTCTTCACGGATAATTGTGGGATGGGTCCCGGACGGAAGGGATTGAGAGATAGCGGATCAAGGTAAAGAAGAAATCATCATCACGGTCCTCTGCCAAAAGACGTGTGCTCTGTTATGATAAAACTCTTTTAATTCTTTTCCCTTCTCAGCATTATCTCTACAAATGTCTTTGAGAACAGTTGCAAAACCACTTCTAAACCAATATAAGTCATCCCTATAATAGAATAATTTACTAAAAATATCACTATTTTTGCAAATTCTGCAAGCCTCTTCATACAATTCACCACTAAACGGTAAACCTGTAGATTGCTTTTGACCAGGTTCATTCATGTTTAAATGTATACTTTCTTCGCCTATATGCGGAAAATCCAAACGAATACAGTATCTATCAGAGTTGTTCATAGCAAAGTAAATTTTAAGCCGAGTCGTTTTATGTGGTTTATCATTCATTCCACTACCATCTGTATCTACAACCATTTTAATAATTCTTTTATCGTACAATATTTCACGCAATTGCTGAATCAATTCCTTTGCAATTCGGTGTACCCCATCAGGATATAATGGCGATATATATATCAAAGCTAACACATGAAACAATTTCAAAACAGCAATTCCATTACAAATATACTTGCAACACAACCGATTATCTATTTCATCATACGATGTGATTTCTAAAACATCATCACAGGATAAATTGTTAGAAGTACACACCCGAAGGTTTAATAAATCATACATATTACTTGAAAGAATATGAATATCTTTCGCTAAGGAATACTTCTTTTCATATGAAAATTCATCATCAATATCTATCAATACACTAGAACTGTTTACACTTAAAAAACAACATAAATCCATCAATGACTCAGCACGATTCAATGTAAGTCCATCATAGAGTATTTGTTCCAATATAAGCTCAATCTCATAAATAAATAAAAATAAGGGATACAGATTATTACAAAATCTACTCAATAATAGACTTGGTGCTTTGAAGGAACCGTTATCAAAAATGTCTGGAGGAAATCTCTTATGGTTATCTACTACAGAATCACTACTCTCGAATGGTTCAACAAATCTATTTTCAAAATCAGTTCTATATGCAGTATGATATGTATCCTCATCCATCATGCTTTTAATATATCCCAAAGAAGCCTTGAATCTTGATATCATTTTCTCATTTCAAGATACAACTGTTGCTAATAGATTATGTCGACATTACTCATATGCAAAAAGCTATAGCAACCTTAATCAATCATTGTGTTCTCTTCGATCTATGAAATTATAATTACATTATAAATCAAGAATACGAGCAATGTCAAGTATCGACAATACTCATATTTACTATCATTCTCTATTGACTTTCTCCCTCAACTTACCAAGATAACAACAATAGAGCCACTGTCAAGCAGCTTTCTATAAATGATTTTGGGAGTACATTAGTAATTTAAGAAAGGGACATTAAGGTAGATTACTTCGTTAGGAAGATTGATCACTTCAGAAGAAAGCTTCATAACCACATTAGCTCCGTTGGAAACTACGGTGGTAATGAGGGAATCATTGCAGCTTTCCTTTGCTTTGCAAATCTGTTCCATCACAAACTGCATATACCCCTCGGCACATTCCTCCATCTCGGCGTTGTAATAATCAAGATCCTCCGTAGGGTCTTTTACGTTTTCGCCGAGAGCGTTCTTTACCTTGTACTCGCATAAGCTGTGAGCTACAGTTCCTTCGAGTGCAGCCTCTGTCTGCTTGTCCTCTATTTCGGCATTTTTCAAAGCCGATGGCGGACACGCTATCCAATGAGCTGCCGATGATGGTGGTAGCGGTGAGTGTCTCTTGTTATCTGCGAACAGGACTATCCCCATGAGGTCATCAAGTCGGCAATGCTGAAAGTAGACAGGGTATGCCTTGAAAATGCTATCGAGCAGATCAAGCAGATCGATAACGTCTGTAATTATGAGCGTTACCTCATCAGCACTTTGTTCAACGAAGCCAACGGCAGGAACTTCAAGGAGAATGCCGAAACCAGAAACGTGGAGTATGCTGTGAACGGGATTTGGGGTATTGATTTTCATTTGCCTATTGCTTTTTGGGGAGTCCTGTGATATAATATATATAATTCAGCGATTGCAGATTTCAGTTCTGCAATTCCTGACTACAAGTTCAGAATACGGAGTGTACCCTAAATGGCAATAAGTTACAAAAAACTATGGAAGATGCTGATAGACAAGGATATGAAGAAGAAAGACTTGTGTGCTGCGGCAGGTATCAGTCATGCTTCTATGGCAAAGCTTGGTAAAAACGAGAATGTCACAACAGATGTTCTTGTAAAGATATGCAATGCTCTGCAATGCGACATTGGAGACATTATGGAAATGGTGCCTGATATGGCAGCACGAAAGGATGCAGAGTAATGAGCGTTAAAACAGTTAAAGCTCCCGTAGCAAAGCCTATTTTGAAATGGGCAGGCGGTAAAACGCAGATGCTTGGTGAGCTTATGCCGAGAGTTCCAAAAACATACGGCAGATATATAGAGCCGTTTTTCGGTGGTGGAGCTTTATTCTTTTCTTTGAAGCCTGAAAATGCTATCATTGCAGACAGCAATCCTGAGCTGATCAATATGTATCTCCAGGTTGCACACAATGTTGATGATGTTATCGAGTGCTTGCATAAATATGAGAACACAAGTGAGATGTTCTATGAGGTACGTTCTCTCGATTGGCATTCTCTTCCAAAAGCAGAAGCGGCAGCAAGAACGATCTATCTGAACAAAACTTGTTTTAATGGCTTGTACCGTGTAAACAGGAGTGGGCAGTTCAATACACCGTTTGGCAAGTATAAGAATCCGAAGATATGTGATATTGATGCTCTGCGACTTGCTTCCGAAGCATTGCGTAAGGCTGAAATACTTTGCGGCGATTATATTCTTGTTCTTGAACATTACGCTCAGCCAGGCGATTTTGTATTTTTGGATCCGCCTTATCTCCCCATATCCGAAAACTCGGATTTCAAGAGATATACTAAAGAACAATTCTATGAGGACGATCATGTGGAGCTTGCTAAGATGATTGGTACGCTTCATGAACGTGGCTGCTATGTTATCCTCACTAATTCCAATCACCCTCTCGTTCATCAACTCTATGAGCAGTATAAGATAGAGGTAATTCAAACAAAGCGCCACATCTCCTGTCATGGTGATACCAGAAAAGGCGAAGATGTTATTGTTACTATACCGCCTGAAAAGAAAAAGGCTCCTAAAGGTGAACCTCTATCCGATCAGGTATCGTTATATCCTCCGACGAGATTTATGGGTTCTAAGAGAAAGCTGCTCGGTGAGATATGGAATGTAGCTTCACGCTTTGAGTTTGATACGGCTGTCGATCTATTTTCCGGTTCTGGAATTGTTGGATATATGTTCAAATCTCACGGCAAAACTGTAATTAGCAACGATTATATGGCTATGTCGGCAACGTTTACGAAAGCTATGGTTGAAAACAATACTGTAACACTTCCGATGGAAGAAGCTGAAAAACTATTGATACAGCAATGTGATGTAGATCATTTCGTATCGGATACATTTAAAGATTTGTATTATACAGACGAGGAAAACGAGCTGATTGATATACTTCGCACAAACATAGCAGCGATAGAGGATCAGTATAAGAAAGCTATTGCAATGACAGCTCTTATTCGTGCCTGCACAAAGAAAAGACCTCGTGGAATATTCACATACACGGGGCATAGGTATGATGACGGTCGAAAAGACTTGCAGAAATCGCTTTCTCAGCAGTTTCTTGAAGCAGTAGAAGCGGTTAATAATGCTGTCTTTGATAATCATAAAGCTAATAAGTCTGTAAACGGTGATGCTATGGCTTTGACAGGTATCAATCCCGATCTTGTTTATATAGATCCCCCATACTATTCACCGCTGTCGGATAATGAATATGTACGCAGATACCATTTTATCGAAGGACTTGCCCGTGATTGGAAAGGCGTAGAGATACAGGAGCATACAAAAACAAAAAAATTCAAATCATATCCTACACCATTCTCAACAAAAGACGGCGCATACAATGCTTTTGATAAGTTGTTCAGCAAATTCGCTGACAGTATCCTTATAGTATCATATTCTTCAAACAGCCTGCCGACACAAGAGGACATGGTTGCATTAATGAAAAAATATAAGGAACACGTTGAAGTGGTTCCCGTAGACTATAAATATGCGTTCGGCAACCAGGCTGATGCCAAAACACATAGAAACTCTGTTCAGGAATACCTCTTTGTCGGGTATTGATAGGAGAATAAGTTATGGAAGAAAACATAAAGATTTGGCTTGTTGGTAATACAGGTCTGAGAAATCCTAACAGAATACAGGAAGGTCTTGCAGTATATGCCAAATCTGCATTTGTCGGAAAGCTGCACGGCAGAGATAATGAAATTGGCTTCATGAATCTGCTGAATAAAGAGGGCATTATTCAAAATGAAAGCGGCAAGGACGAATCAGGCAGTCATGCCCGTAAATGGCGTTTGATGTTTGCTAAGAACGGCTATATCTATCCACAAGTTGGCAAAAAGGACGGCAATCAGGACGATCTCGGAGCTATGGACGAAATAACTCCGTTCGGCAGAACATTTCTGAAAGCAGATACTTTTCCTGCGGTTCAGGAGTGTTTTCTCAGAGCTATGAGCGTTGAACAATTTGAAATGCCTGATAAGACAACCTACTTTTCTCCGCTCCGCTGGATGCTTGCTATCATGCTGGAGTTAGAAAAGAGGACAGGCTCCACGGAAATGAGCCGTATCGAATTTGCTTTATGGGGACATACAACTAATCCGAGCTATGATCTCTCAGAAGTTGTTGATCACATTCTTGATCTCAGACAGCGCAGAGTGAAAGCACCTGCAAAGCGTACATTTGACAAAAACGAGATTAAGGAACGTGGCAAGTATTATGATAAGAAATCCGAAAACTTCACGGATTACTGCGATATGAATATGCGTTATCTGCGTATTTCAGGTATGTTTCAACGTAAAGGCAGAGGTATTATGATTGTGCCTGCAAAGCATCTGCTCGCAGAAAAACTCGCAAAAAGCACAGCAACATCGGAGCCGCTTATGGAAGCATATAAGAAGCTATGCTCCGGAGCTTCTCTGCCGACAGATAATCTCGATGTGGCTAAAACTCTGCTTGAAGATCTCAAAAAGCAGATGAAGGAGCGTCATATCGTTTATGATATTTCTGATCTGCCGCTTGATACTCCCGCCGAGATCAATATTGCAAGACAGCGTCTGGAGGATACTCTAGCAAAAACAGATGAAATACAGTACGCTAACGAGCAGTGCAATCAGTGGCAGGAAATAGCCGATTATATGTCGCTGTTGATAAAGGGCGGCGGAAAGCTCGTTTACGATGAAGATAATGCTATCGAAATACCGAAAGACGAAACACCTGCATATTTCGAGTGGACGCTTTGGAGAGCTGCACTTGCAATAGATCATATGGAGAACAAGCCGTATGAGGTTCGTGGCTTCCGACTTGATGCAGACTTTTTGCCCGTAACCGCAGCAGGCGGAGGAAAAGGCGATCTGTACTGTGAATTTGAGGACTTCATGATACTCACAGAGGTTACAATGTCCACATCATCAAGGCAGGAAGCTATGGAGGGCGAACCTGTACGCCGCCATGTGTCCGATGCTGTCTTGAATTATAATAAGCCTGTTTATGGTCTTTTCCTCGCAATAAGAATTGATACAAACACCGCCGAAACATTCCGTCACGGCATTTGGTACGCTAAAGGCGATGTAAAGCAGAGACTTGATATTGTTCCTCTTTCTTTGGAGCAGTTTCGCAGGCACTTTGTTTCCATGTTTGAGGGCAAGCAGGCTCGTCCCGAGCATTTGAGAGATTTGATACTCCAGTGCGAGACTGAGCGTGATAATCTTGAAGCTCCGGCTTGGATAAGGTATATTGAAACTGTTGTTTCAAATCGAGTGCGTGCGTTAAATAAATATGATCCTAATTAAAGCAAAAAGCTCTCAATCATGAGAGCTTTTTATGTAAATGGTCAACCAGAGATATATTCTAAGATAGCGTTGTATACAAGATTTGATATTTTTCTTGATCTAATCACTCCTACATATGGAATATTACGTAGAGCTTCTTCATCTTTTGACAAAATATCATTTATTGTATTGAAATCATACTCATGTAATTTTGTTTTCATAGTATTTGATAAGTCAAGAACATCTATATTTTGAGAAATAATACTATCAATAATAATTGTATCTTCATCATTTTGTTGCGTAAGATCAACTAAATCACTGTATTCTGGATATGATGGTGAGTTTGCACCATATTCAGCAGCAATTTTAACAGAAAGATTATTTGCAATTTCTTGACCGCGTTTTGTAATGTTAGGTTGTTTTTCAGATAATACTACTATACCTAAATTTAATTCGTATCGATCATACATATCTGTTCTTCGTTTAACGCCTTCGGCTTGCAATGAGACTATACCAGAATATTCAAGAGTTTTTATTGCTTGTTTAATTACTTCTGGTGCTTTTCTTGAAATTAAAAAATAGATCGTTTTTTTGTCGCCATCTTCTTCATTAAGCTTATTAACACTTGGAAGAACCGCATCTACAATAAAAGTCCTGGCCCAATCAATTAGATTTGTATGACCTGGATACATCTCTGATAGTTTTGTATGTTCGCTCCATATAGTTACTCCATAGAAGGTTTTCATTATTGAATTAGCTTTAGATTGTTGGAATGAGCCTCTCTCACTAATTATTTCGTTCAAGCTTTTAATCAACAGTCTTGGATTTCCAGATGAAAAATATATAATATTATCAATAAGTTCTTCTTGTTGTTCTGTAGGAGTGAAAGAAGAAAAGTTGTTCCGAACAATATCACGCATTTTCGAGACGTAATTGTCAGAACTGATACTACGCTCGACCTTTTTTATTGTTGCATCATGAAAAATTTGGAATGAACCATAGGATATAATTCCTGGGTATACTGCTGCTTTACATACAATATAATATTCTCTTAGTGCTCTAAAAAAATCAAAGAAAATACGTTGTTGAGATGGCCTAAAAACTTGGCACGCCTCATCAAACAAAAAAATAATGCTTTTAATTTCAAATTGTTCGCATAATTCTAACAAAAAATCTTTAAGTAAAGCTATATCAGTTCGAATACTTTCATCATCAATTTGAACACCTGTGTTATCGTTTTCGTTTTCTTCCTTAGCTTGTGTTGTATTATTTATATAGTCTTCGAGCTTTTTTACTATGGGATTCACCTCAACATTGTCATGACGTTGAAAAAGCTTTCCTTTAATTATAAAACCATGTTCTCTCAAGGATTTCTTTAAACTAATTAACGTCCTTGAAATCATAATGTTCAGTATATTTGAATTCTTATGAATTGTGCATGATGATAGGTTTACGAAAACAGGGAGGTTTCTGTAAGTATCAAAATTTTCAGATATTTCTTTTTCGGCAACTTTCATAAGCATTGTTTTTCCTGTTCCTCTACTACCTACAAGTAAAATAGGTTGTTTGCCTTTTAATGATTCAACAATCTCTCTATCCATCTCTGTTTCAACGAATAGTTTTTTAATATCTTCAGGATATAAATCTTCTGTTCTTATTACTGCTTCGTTCATAGTATCACCTCGTATTTTTTCAGTATCTTATCAAGTTCCTTAATTTCGTCAGGATCAATATCAATCTCATTTTTAAATCTTAAGTATATAATAGATTTTAATACTTCTGTTATTCCATCAAATTGCTTGTAATAAGAATCAAACAGCTTTGGATCATATGTATTATCGTTAGACAATTTAGTTTGCATATACTCATACTTTCCATGAACAGACTGGGATGAAGAATGATATAAACACTTTATTCTATCTATGAATTTGTCAAATTTAAGTTTTTCGGTATCGCAATTTAAAATAATACTGTAGAATTTTTTGTTTAAGTTCCATGTATCTGGCGACATCAGGTCTGACCATTTAGTATCTATATAATCTTTCTTCCAAAGAACATAGTCATAATGATGATCATAATAATATATAAAACTAAATGTCAACTCAAGTGAACTTCTTAAACAAATATGAGCGTTTCTATAAAACCCTTGGCAAGCAAATATAACGGAATTAAATAAGTCATTTTGCACTTCATTTAAAACAGACAATGTATCTGACTCTGGAATACACTGACATATATCGTCAATTAAATGCAATTCAGCAATACAATGATTGATGTTTTGCTTTTGTTCTTTTTCAGTTTCACTGACATTTTCTTTCAATTTATCAGCTACTTGAATAAGTTCTTCATTAACAGTTTTTACAGGTGACATAATAAAACTCCTTAAAGTAAAAAACGTTCTTATTGTCTAATTATACCATAGATTTCTACAAATTTCAATATCATTCGATCACTAATTTTATTTTAACATAAGTTTTGTAACAAAAAAATAAGAGGCATTGTCATTCAAAACAATGCCCTTTCTGCTTATTCATCCTCGTCCGAACATTCCTCCAACCCATGAATAAGCTGAATGTAAATACACTCTGCTCGGTCACGCTCCTCACCCTCGGTGGTCATCATGAGTTCAAGGAAATATGCCTTTGCTTCTTCATAGTCCATCCAGACCTCACGTTTGCCGTTGCAGACGGTCGTGACCTTGCGTGTTCTCGGCATCGCCAATTCGGGATATTTTAACATATCGCACCTCCGTGATATTGATTGTAGCTCTATTATCACGGCAAAACAATAGTCCAGCCCTGCACGATAACTGTAATAATTCTTGTGCAGGGCGCAGCAACAAAAGCAATATCCC
>Ga0352976_1008899_pt1 | contig 10543 bp, 9 predicted proteins | sample Cowrumrumenfluid_FD_205949 | JGI IMG/M metagenome (GOLD analysis project Ga0352976, IMG submission 205949) | Metatranscriptome of Cow rumen microbial communities from the University of Illinois at Urbana-Champaign, USA - Cow X-1 rumen fluid... | ecosystem: Host-associated > Mammals > Digestive...
ATAAAAAGTGAGTAGTAGGGTAATAGTAATTGGAGCAGGACCAGCTGGAATGATGGCAGCTATACAAGCTGCAAAAAATCATGAGGTTATATTATTAGATGGAAACGATAGAATTGGAAAGAAATTATTCATTACTGGAAAAGGAAGATGCAATGTAACTAATGCAAAGGATATTTCTGAATTTTTTGAGTTTATTCCTGGAAATCCTTACTTTTTATATAGCTCTTTATATACATTTACAAATAAAGACACAATGGAGTTTTTTAAAAAACAAGGAATTGAGTTAAAGGTAGAAAGAGGAGATAGAGTATTTCCTAAGTCAGATAAATCTTCAGATATTATAAAAGGACTTTCAAAAGCACTTAAAGATGCAAATGTAGAGATAAGTCTTAATAGCAAGGTAACAGATATAAAATTTGAAGACAATAGCATTAAAGAAATTATAATAAATAATTCTAAAAAGCTTAAAGGGGATTATTATATAATAGCAACAGGTGGAGCTTCATATCCATCAACAGGCTCTACTGGAGATGGTCAAAGATATGCTAAAAAAGGTGGTCATAATATAATTAAGCTAAATCCTTCTCTTGTTCCAATAGAAACTAAAGATGAATGGGTAAAAGAGCTTATGGGATTATCTTTAAAAAATGTTTCTGTTACAATAAAAGAAGGAAAAAAATCTGTTTACAAAGAACAGGGAGAGATGATATTTACTCATTTTGGAGTATCAGGGCCTTTAATATTAAGTGGAAGTAGGTTTATAAAAGAAGGAAAAGAATATACTCTTATAATAGATTTAAAACCTGCTTTAGATATTCAAGAGCTTGATAAAAGAGTTCAAAGAGATTTTCAAAAGTATATAAATAAAGACTTTAAAAATTCTTTAGATGAGCTTCTTCCTAAAAAACTTATTCCAGTAATAATAAAGATGAGCAATATTCCTGAAAATAAAAAGGTAAATGAAATAACTAAGGAAGAAAGAAAAAGATTAGTAAATCTTATAAAAAATTTATCTATACAAATATCAGGGCTTAGAAGTCTTACAGAGGCTATTGTTACTTCAGGAGGAGTTGATACAAAAGAAATAGATCCTTCAACAATGAAGTCAAAGCTTATTAATAATTTATCCTTTGCAGGAGAGGTTATCGATGTTGATGCCTTTACTGGAGGATATAATGTACAAATAGCACTTTCAACTGGCTTTGTGGCCGGCTCAAATATTTAGCTTGTATGAGAAGAAAAAAAACTATATAATAGATATTATAGTGGATTTTACTAAAATATAGTGAAAGGTGGTATAACCGTGAATTTTTCAGTAGCAATTGATGGTCCGGCAGGAGCGGGAAAAAGTACCATAGCTAAACTGGTTTCTAAAGAATTTAATTTAATGTACATAAATACAGGTGCTATGTATAGGGCAGTAGCTTTAAAAGCTAAGGAGAATAATTTAGCTCCTTCTGACATAGAAAAAATATGTGATTTAATAGAAAATATGAAGATGGAATTTAAAGAAGATGATCTTATATTAAATGGAGAAAACGTTCAAGATAAGATTACTGTACCAGAAATAAGCTCTATAGTTTCTGAATATGCAAAAATAAAAGAAGTAAGAGAAAAATTAGTAAAACTTCAAAGGGAAATGTCAAAAAAATTTAATGTTATAATGGATGGTAGAGACATTGGAACAGTTGTATTAAAGGATGCTCCTTTTAAGTTTTTCTTAACAGCAACAGCTGAAGAAAGGGCTCATAGAAGATTTTTAGAACTTAAGGGTAGAGATATTCCTTGTGATTATGATAAAATCTTAAGTGATATAATAGAAAGAGATTATAAGGATTCTAACAGAGAAACAGACCCTTTAAGAAAAGCTGATGATGCAATTGAAATTGACACTACTGGATTAAATATAAAAGAAGTTACAGAAAAAATAAATTCTTATATAAGAAATGTGATTAAAAATTAAAATTATCACATATACTTAGGAGTAAATACATTTATGAGAAAAGTAAAATTGGCTAAAAATGCAGGATTCTGCTTTGGCGTACAGCGTGCAGTAGAAGAGGCAATAAAAATACAAAAAGAATATATGAAGAAGGTATATACCTTAGGTCCTCTTATCCATAATAATGATGTGGTAAAATATTTAGAGGAGCATCATATATTTGCAATAGATTTAAAAGATATAGATACTCTAAAAAAAGATGATGTTATAGTAATAAGGTCTCATGGAGTAACTAAGGAAATACTAGAATTTTTAGAAAGCAAGGAAATAGTAGTATTAAATGCTACTTGTCCATTTGTATCTAATATACAAAAGAAAGTAGATAAATTTTCTTCAGAAGGTTATGATATAGTTATCTTAGGTGATAAAAATCATCCAGAGGTTATAGGAATAAATGGTTGGTGTAAAAATAAAGCCATTATAACTGATGGAAATTACCTGCCAGCAAATCTTCCAAGTAAGATTTGTGTTGTTGCACAAACAACTGAAAAGTTAGAAAACTGGAATAAAACTATAGAAAATTTAAAAAAGGCACAGGTTGAGGAATTAGTAACCTATAATACTATCTGCTCTGCAACAAATGTAAGGCAGGAAAGTGCAGAAAAGCTTTCAAAAGAAGTTGATGCAATGATTGTTATAGGAGGAAAAAATAGTTCTAACACCACAAAACTTTATGAAATTGCAAAGCGCAATTGTAAAAACACCATACATATAGAAAATTCATCTGAATTACCAGAAGAATATATAAATAATTTAAATTTCAAAAAAATTGGCATTACCGCTGGTGCATCAACACCAGATTGGATAATCAGGGAGGTTATTAATATTATGCAAGATGAAAATATCAAAAATGATGAACAAGCAAAATTAATGGAGGAAATCGATAAGACTATATCTATTGGTTATGAAATAGAGGGTGAAATTCTTTATAAGACTAACGACGGAATAGTTGTTTCTATTGTTGGAAATGGAAGAGATGGAGTGATTCCTTACAAGGAATTAACTGCTAAAGAAGATCCAAAAGAATTTGCAGAAAAATTAAATATAGGAGATAAAATAAAAGCTAAGGTTGTTAAATTAAAAGATGAAGACAACAATGTAGTTTTATCAAGAATTGAATATGAAAAGAAAGAAGCTTTTGAAGAATTAGAAAAATTATTTAATGAAAAAACTATATTTGATGTTACAATATCAGAAACAAAAGATAAGGGCTTAGTTGCTTATTATAAGGGTGTAAGAATATTTATACCAGCATCTCAAATAGATATAAAATATATATCAAATAAAGAAGACTTTAAGAATATGACAATTCCAGTAAAATTAATAGAATTTGCTCAAGGAAATCCATCTAAGATAATAGCTTCAAGAAGAGTTATTTTAGAAGAGGAAACAGCTAAGAAAGAAGAAGAAGCATGGGCAAATTTACATGAAGGAGATGTTTTAAAGGGAGAAATCAAGAGATTTACTAACTTTGGTGCATTTGCAGAAGTAAATGGAATAGATGGACTTATTCATCTTTCTCAAATATCTTGGAATCATGTTAAAAAAGCTGAAGATTACTTAAAGAAGGGTGACATTGTTGACCTTAAAATTATCGATTTAGATAAAGAAGCTAAGAAGCTTTCATTAAGCATAAAAGCTTTAACTCCAGAACCATGGAGCAATGTAGAAGAAAAATATCCAGTAGATTCAATAGTTTTAGGAAAGGTTGTTAGAATTAATGACTTTGGTGCTTTTGTTGAATTAGAACCTGGAGTAGATGGATTAGTTCATATTTCAAAGATAAGCCATGAAAGAATTGAACATCCATCACAAGTTTTAGAAGTTGGTCAAGAAATAAAAGCTAAAATTCTTTCAGTAGATGCTGAAAAGAAGAGAATAAGCTTAAGCATAAAAGATATCTAAAATTTTAAACTAGAAGAACTCCTGAAGAATTTTAGGAGTTTTTCTTTATGATTGGAGTGCTATGGTTAGTATTGAAAAATTAAATGGGAAAAATATTGCTTACTTTAAAACATTGTCAGAAGAAGCAAAGAAAGTTATGGGATATAGATTAGATTTTTTTGCTTCATATAATGAAAAGAGTTTTTTTGGCAAGCATCTCATAAGAAAAATGATGAATTTAATAAAGTATAATGATAAATATATTGGATATATATGGATTAAATATTCATCAAATAGAGTAATATACATTCAGGATATATATGTAAAGCATGAATATATTAATTATATAAGAGATGGGTTTCTTTTATTATTAAGAGGAAATAGTTTTGTATATGAAGCAATAGAAAATGAGTATTCAAAAGATTTAGTAAATGCTATTGGAATGACTAAACTAAGAGAAACATTTCTTTTAAATTTAGATACAAGATATCCAAGAGAAAGGGTAGATTATAAACTTAAATATAAAAAATTTAAGATAAATGAAGATGAAAGGCTTAGATGTAAAATACAAAATGGAGTTTTTAGAAACCATGTAAGAGCTCCTATAACTCCAAGTGATATAAGATATGATGAAAAACAAAAATATTATCTAAAAGATTTATGCATTTTTGCTTTCTTAAAAGATAATCCAATAGGATATGGACAGATAATATTTGATAGAGGAGTTTATTTTATAGTAAATTTTGGAGTACTTTATGAAGAAAGAGGAAAAGGCTATGGAAAAGAATTCTTAAATAAACTTATAGATTTAGCAAAGGAAAACAGTATAAAAGAAGTTAATATAAGAGTAGATTCTTCAAATAAAATTGCAAGAAATTTATATGAAAGAGTAGGTTTTGACGAGGAATGCAGTTTTTCTACATGGGTCTGGGAATAAAATAAAAATTCTATACAAAAATAATAAAAAATACACAAATTTTCATAATATACTATAAAAAAATTAGGGTTAATTGAAAAAATAAATTTTGTAATGTAATATATAAGTATTAATATATATATTATGGAGGTTAATTATGAAGGAAATTTTATTTCTAGAGCCAGTATTTAAGGAAGTCATTTGGGGTGGTAATAAGCTATCTACAAGTTATGGATATAAAATTCCAAGTGATACAACAGGAGAATGTTGGGCTGTAAGTGCTCATAAAAATGGAGATTGTAAGTTAATAAATGGAGAATTTAAAGGAGAAAGCTTAAGTTGGTTATGGGATAACCATAGAGAAATTTTTGGAAATGCTAAAGGAGATATCTTTCCTTTATTAATAAAAATAATTGATGCAAAGAAGGATTTAAGCATACAAGTTCATCCAGATGATGAATATGCAAAGAAGAATGAAAATGGAGCTCTTGGAAAAACTGAATGTTGGTATATCTTAGATTGTGAAGAAGGTGCTACAATAGTTGTAGGACATAATGCAAAATCAAAAGAAGAATTAAAGCAGATGATAAAAGAAAAAAGATGGAATGAATTAATAAAAGTACGTCCAATTAAAAAAGGAGATTTTTTTCAAATCACTCCAGGAACAGTACATGCAATAAAGGGTGGTACAGTAATTTTAGAAACACAACAAAATAGTGATATTACTTATCGTCTTTATGATTATGACCGTCTTTCAAATGGAAAGCCAAGAGAACTTCATCTTGAAAAGAGCATTGATGTTATAAAATGTCCTTATGTAGAAGAAAGCCAAGATTTTAAAATTATAAAAGAAGATAGTTATGATGAAAAAGAACTTGTTAAATGTGAATTCTATGAAGTTAAAAAATTAGATATACATGGAGCAAAGAGTTTTGTTCAAAGTAAACCTTTTGAAATTGTAAGTGTAATTGAAGGAAATGGATTCATTAATGAAATTGAAATAAAAAAAGGAGACCATTTCATTATACCTTTTGAATATGGTGAATATAAACTTAAAGGGGATATGGAGCTTATAATTTCAAATATTTAATTAAAAATAATGGTATAAATGGGGGTTGAGAATAAATTTATGAAGAAAAATAAGATTATAGCTATATTAATGGTAATGACATTATCATGTACACTAATTAGTTGTAGCAATGATAATAGTAATAATAAGGTAGAAACATCAATAGTAGAAACAGGTGCAGCTGAAAGTTCCACTCCAGATGAATACACTATTGAAGATGATCAGTATAATGTTAAAAATGTTATTATAAAACATCCAAAATTAAAATATTCTGATGAAAATAAAACTAATATGATTAGTGCTTTAGTGGAAAGTGGAGGAATGCTTAGTACAAAGTATTATGATTCTCAGGATAAACTTAATATGAATATTAAGTATAAAATAAAAAGAAAAAATAAAAAAATTATAAGTGTAGTTTTTGAAGGAACAGGATATGTAGAAGGAGCAGCTTATGCAAATAATCATTTATATTCAGTAAATGTAGATTTAAAGAACGAAAGTTTGCTTAAGTTGTCAGATTTTGTTGATATAAATGAAGAGTTAGCAGAAAAAATAAAGAATGGTACAGTTTCTGATGAGCAAAAAGAAGCTTTTAACACACTTACATCACAAGATATTTTAAATAAGCTTTCAGTATGTGATGAAGTAGATAATTTTAAGCCAGACCAAAGTTATAGCTATTTAATAGAGGATTCTTTAGGAATTATTCTTCCAGTTGAACATGCATTAGGAGATTATATACAAGTAGAAATTCCATTAAGCGAAGTTAAATTAAAAATGGAAATAGAATAAATAATCAGGAGTGATAATTTTTGATTTTTTCAACTTTAAAGCTAAAAAGTGATGAGGCAATAGATACTCAGCTTATTAATCACATTTTAAAGGGGATAGAAATTGGAGAACTTAAAAAAGATAGCAAACTTCCATCTACAAGGGAAGTAAGTAGCTTTTTAAAAATAAGTAGAAACTCTGTAATATCTGCTTATGAAGAGCTTGAGGCTATGGAGATAATAATAACTAAAAGAGGAAAAGGCACTTTTATATCAGTTGATTCTAATGAAAAGATTCAAGGATATAATATAAATTGGAAAAATAAAATTAATTATTATGGAAAAACATTAAGGGAAATGGATGTTATAAAAAATGAGCTTTCCTTTAAAAAAGGTATGATATCCTTTAAATCAATAGCTCCAGATTATAATCTTTTTAACCTAGAAGACTTTAAAAGAGCTTTTTTAGACTGTTTTTCTTTTGAGCAAGCTAATATATTAAATTATGGATATGCTAAAGGATATAAACCATTAATTGAATATTTATTTCAGTATATGCAAGAAAAAAATGTGGATACTAAAAATAAGGACATATTAATAACTAATGGATTTACAGAAGCTTTTGATATAATAATAGAAACTCTTACAAAAGAAAATGATATAATAGTTTGTGAGGAGCCTACACATAATACTGCTTTAAAAATAATGAAATCTCATAAAGTTAATGTAATTCAAATTCCTATGGATAAAGATGGAATTAAAATTGAAGAATTAAAAAAAGTTTTTAAAAAGAATAAGCCAGCATTTTTATATTTAACTCCATCTTATAATAATCCTACTGGAATTGTTATGAAAGCTTTAAGAAGGCAAGAAGTTTATAATATTGCAAAGGAATTTTCAGTTCCTATTATTGAGGATGGCTTTAATGAAGAACTTTTATATTCAAGTTCTCCAATTGAACCTTTAGCTTCACTAAGCAAAGATGGAAATTCTGTGATTTATATTGGAAGCCTTTCAAAAATTTTATTTCCAGGACTTAGAATAGGTTGGATATTAGGAGATGAATTTCTTATAGATATATTAGAAAGTGTAAAGAGGGGAAGAAATATCCACTCTTCTTTTTTAGACCAAGGATGTCTTTATTATTACTTAAAAAGTGGAGCTTTTCAAAAGCATGTAAAAGTGGTTAGAAAATATTATAGAGAAAAGTATCTTTTACTTATGGAATGCGTAGAAAAATACCTTGATTATGAATATGTAACAGGAGAAGGGGGGCTTCATATATTTTTAAAGCTTAAGAATAATATAAATTCAAGAAAGCTTTTGGATTTATGTTATAAAGATAAGGTTATATTCATGCCTGGAGATGTTTTTTTTGCAAAGAATAAGGGGCGAGATACCTTAAGAATAGGCTTTGGAAGAGTAAGTAATGAAGATATTAAAAAAGGAATAAGGATTATTGGAGAAAATTTAGAAAAATTATGATAAAATATAATTTATGAAGAATTTTTGAAAGGAGAATAAAAACTTATGACAAATGAAACAGAAAAGCTATTTTATAAAGACCAATATATTAAGGAGTTTGAAGGAAAAGTTCTAGAGGTTACAGAAAGACAGGGTAAATTTCATGTATTTTTAGATAAAACTGCATTTTTCCCAGGTGGGGGAGGACAGTCTTCTGACTTAGGAACTTTAGATGGTAAAGAAGTTATTGATGTAGTAGAAGAAGGGGATAAAATAGCCCACATTTTAAATGAAAAAATAGAAGAAGGAAAAGTAGTTAAAGGAATTATTGACTGGAAAAGAAGACAAGATGGAATGCAACAACATTTAGCACAACATGTATTATCAGGTTGCTTTTTCTCTATGTTTAATTCAAATACTGCAGGAATTCATTTAGGACATGATGTAAGTACAGTAGATATCATTGGAAACATAAGTGAAGATATGATAAGAAAAGCTGAAAGAAGAGCTAATGAAGTAATAAAAGAAAATCATAAAGTTAATTTTATTATGACAGATAGAGAAAAAGCTCAAAATATGGGGTTAAGACGTGACTTAGCAACTGATGATAATACTATAAGAGTTGTACAAATTGAAGATTTAGATATAAATGCTTGTTGTGGAGTACATCCATCACATACTTTAGAGCTTCAGATGATAAAGATAAAGGGATGGCTTTCTCATAAAGGAAATACAAGAATAGAATTTTTAGCTGGAGATAGAGCAGTAAGTTATGCATTAGATAGAGATAACATGCTTGATGAAATTTGCAAAAAACTTAACACAGCAGATAATGAAGTTATAAATAGAATAAATAACTTAAACAACGATTACGCAGAGGTTTTAGAAGAAAAGAAAAGGTTAAAGGCTGAACTTTCAAAGTATGAGGTTCAAAATCTTATAAATTCTGCAGAAAAATGTGGTGACTTTATAATAATAAATAAAATATATGAAAATGAAGATATGAAGTTTTTAAATAAGCTTGCAGGTTCTCTTACAGAAGAAGATAATAGGGTTGTATTATTTGCAGTAAAGGGAGAGGACAAAGCTAATCTTTTATTTGCAGTATCTAAAAATTTAAAAGAAAAGAATATGGGAGCTTTAGTTAAAGAAACTTTAGCTTTAATTGATGGAAGAGGTGGAGGAAGTCCACTAATTGCTCAAGGTGGAGGAAAAAATGTAGCAAATCTTGAGAAGGCTATGGAATATGCATTAAAAAAGGTTAAAGAAGCTTAGTAAATTTATATATTTAAATAAATTTAGCGATTTACTTAAAATTTTTAATTATCAAATTGTAAAGCTTATGTAAAAATGATATACTTAAAAGGAAACTAAGAAGGCGTTGTCACATTAAAAAATGTTAATACAATATATGGTATTAAAAAATTTTTATAGACAAAACCTGTTAAATATAAAAAAGCATGTATGAGGGGGCCGAAAAATGGAAAAGAAATATGTTATTGGAGTAGATTTAGGAGGAACAAAAATCTACACAGCATTAGTTGATTTAGAAGGTAACATGAAAAAAGAAGTTATAGTAGAAACAGAAGCAGAAAAAGGAGAATTAGCAGTTCTTCAAAAAATGCTTGATACTATAGATTATGTACTTGATGGTACAAATAAAGAAGAAGTAAAGGCTATAGGAATAGGTTCTCCAGGACCTTTAGATGTAGCTAATGGATTAATTGTTTATACACCAAATCTTCCATTTAAAAACTTTAATATAGTTAAACCTATAAAAGAAAGATATGGTATAGAAACTTTCTTAGATAATGATGCAAATGTTGCAACACTTGGTGAATTTATGTTTGGTGCTGGAAAGGGTACTGAAAACATGGTATTTATAACTGCAAGTACAGGAATAGGCGGTGGTGCCATAATTAATGGTAAGTTATTTAGAGGAAGCACTGCAAATGCTTTAGAAATTGGTCATATGACTCTTATGAATGGAGGACCAAGATGTGGATGTGGAAATACAGGATGTGCTGAAAGCTTAGCTTCTGGAACAGCAATAATGAACAGAGGAAGAGAAGCTGCTAAAAGTAACTGTAAAACTTCATTAAAAAATTATGAAACAGTAACATCTAAGGAAGTATTCCAAGAAGCAGCTAAAGGAGATAAGGAATCTAAGAGAATAATAGATAATGCATTAAATTATTTAGGAATAACTTTTGCAAATGCAGCAAATATCTTTGACCCTGATATGATAGTATTAGGAGGAGGAGTAAGTAATGCAGGACCAATAGTTTTTGAAAAGATAGCAGAAGTTATGGAAGAAAGATGTATGACTCCTATTTATAATCATTGTAAGGTAGCTAAGGCTGAACTTGGAGGAAAAGCTGGAGTTTTAGGTGCTGCTGCCCTTGCTATAACAGAAAGTAAATAAAAAAAGATTTAAG
>Ga0352976_1032962_pt1 | contig 10505 bp, 16 predicted proteins | sample Cowrumrumenfluid_FD_205949 | JGI IMG/M metagenome (GOLD analysis project Ga0352976, IMG submission 205949) | Metatranscriptome of Cow rumen microbial communities from the University of Illinois at Urbana-Champaign, USA - Cow X-1 rumen fluid... | ecosystem: Host-associated > Mammals > Digestive...
GAGCAGTTATGATGTTAAATGAAAGAGTATCGGCAGAAATCCTTAGTTGGTCTGTTGCAGACCGAAGAGCGTATGCAGGAGTTCTTTTAGATATTACTGCTCGTGACGAAAATCACTTTTATGTAACCCTTTATTATAAGGGTGAAAAAATTGGAGAAAGCTTTATCCATAACAGAGAGTATTTCAAACACGGCTATACACAAGCGATGATAAAATGGTATATTAAAAAGTTTGAAGATATGATAAAGCAAAATCCCAACAATATTACAGCCTTTGAAAGACTTGAAAAGGCGAAAAAAATGGTATCACAAGAAGAAATTAACGAAGTTTTGAAAGAGGTAATAAAGGAGTATAAGAAGAAGTGAAGAAGAAATATTATGCCGTAAGGGAAGGCAGAGAGAAAGGTATTTTTGACACTTGGAGTGAATGTGAAAATCGAGTAAAAGGTTTTGCAGGAGCGGAATTCAAGAGTTTTCCTACGCTTGAAGAGGCTAAGGAGTATCTTTGCAAAAAAGATGTGAAAGAGGAACTTGTTCAGAGTGAGGTATATGCTTATGTGGACGGTTCTTTTAACGATAAAGCCAAAATAACAGGCGGCGGTGGTGTTCTTTATTGGAATGGAGAAGAATTTCCGTTTGCGTTAAAGACTATCCAGAAAGAACTTACCGAAATGCGTAATGTAGGCGGCGAGATTTTAGGAGTTATCGCAGCAATTAATACCGTTAAGGAAATTGTACATTCCCATATACTTACAGCTAAAGAAATGGGGCTGGATAAAATTCGTATTTATCACGATTATCAAGGCATCAGTTCTTGGGTAGATGGTAGTTGGCAGACTAACAAAACCGCTACAAAGGCTTATAAAGAGTTTGTACAGAACAGCGGTCTTGATATTAGCTTTACAAAAGTGGCTGCACACACAGGCAACGAAGGCAATGAAATTGCAGATATTATCGCAAAGTATTCTGTTGGTCTTATTGATTTTGAAAAGCAAGGACGTAAGCTTGAAAAAATACCGCATTTTGAAGACTTAGGCGTTGACTTTTATACGCTTGACCTTGAGTAAAAGGAGTAAATTATGAACAAGTTTTGTTTTAAAGCGAAAGAGGATGCCACAAAAGGTATTTCAAGATATGAACTTCATTTTGACGAAGTAAAAGTTGATAAAACTAATATGCCTTCTGCTTTTATAGGCGGTTTTTACAATCCATATTCGGAAACTAAAAAAGTTGGTGGCGGTGTAGTCCTTTGCAGTGACAAGGAAAGACGTTTCTTTATGGTTGATGCGGAATTTACTCATTTGCGAGATTTGGGTGGTGAAATAGCTGCTGTCATTTTGGCAATTAAGAAAGCTAAAGAGTTTGGCTTGAAGTCTTTACATATTTACTGTCACTGCATAACTGTAAGAAACTGGGGTGAAGACATTTGGAAACCCTACCAGCCTATCGGAACAGCTTTTAAAAAGTTTATAGACGGCAGTGGTATATATGTAAAGTTTACATTAATTAACGATTGCTGTCGAGAAAGTGAAATTGCTCGTAAACTTGCCTCTTGTGCAGTTGAATATTATACAGATTTGCAGTCGGAGACAGTAAAAGCGGAAATTTCACACCTTATAGAGCAATATGTGGAAGATAACGGCTTGAAGTGCTTGGAAGACAATAATTTAATACTCTGTAAATAATGGGGTGTTAAAATGTGAAATATTATGCTGTTAAAAAAGGGAAAATAACAGGAATATACAATACCTTAAAAGAGTACCAAAGACAAACAGAAGGTGTCAGTAATTCAAATGGCAAAGCTTTCAAAGACCTCGAACAAGCAAAAAAACATTTAGGTTTTGGGAAAAGTGAATATTATGCTATTAAGGGAAAGAGAATTTTTTCTTTTGCCGAATTTACAGAACAAATACAAGATTTTGAAGGTGCAGAGTTCGGTATTTTTAAGAGTAAAAAAGATGCCGAAAATTATTTGTCATTGGACATTACTCCGCAAGTTTGTTATGCTGTAAGGAGAGGTACGGAAACGGGTGTTTTTACAACTTGGGAAGAATGTAAAAAACAAATAAATTCTTTTACAGAAGCAGAATATAAAAAGTTTTATACTTTGGAAGAGGCGAAAGAATATCTTGAGAGTGATAAACGCAACGGAAACGCTGCCTATGCTTTCGTGGACGGTTCTTTTAACGATAAAGCTAAATTGACAGGCGGTGGTGGTGTCCTATTCTATAACAATAAAAAATTTCTATTTGCTGTAAACAGTAAACAAAAAGATTTTATTGCATTGCGAAATACAAGCGGTGAAATATTGGGTGCTGTTGCCGCTATAAAAAAAGCGAAGTCTTTAGGGTTAAGGTCTTTAACGATTTACCATGATTTTAGCGGTGTAAACAGCTGGGCTAATGAAAATAGTAATCCCAATAAAGAGATTCCAAAAGTGTATAAAAAGTTTGTAAAAAACTGCGGTCTGCGAATAAGTTTTATAAAAGTAGCCGCACATACAGGTATCGCAGAAAATGAACTTGCAGATATTATTGCAAAATACTCTGTCGGTCTTATAGACGGCGATACTTTCTATGATAAGGTGTTAGGTTAAATAGGATTGTATGAAAATTAGTAAATGATTGTTTCGGACAAAAAAGAAAAGGAGCAGAAAAAAATGAAAGTATACGCTGCAATCGGTCATTTCAAAGGGGAGAGTAACACTATAAGTATTGCCTCTACGCAAAACACAAAAAAAGATTTCAGAAAAGACTGCTACGGCAACGGCTTTGTTCCTTATGTGATTATCACAGAAAAAAAATTCAAAGAAATCGCCGCTTGTGACGATAATATGGAAATTTGGGAAATCACAAAAAAATTAACAACAAACTATCGTGTTTGGAATATTGTTGCCGATTATCTTGAACAGTGCTTAAACATTCTTGAAAACAAGATGAACGCTGCGAAAGAATTGGAATAAATAAATTAACAAAAAGGAGTATCTATTATGAAAGAAAGTATTGAAGAATTGAGCAATAATCTTTCAGACAGCTATCGTCATTGGTCTAACGACAATCCAGATGTCCTTGTATGCACGTTTTATCTTCCAGAGAATGAGAACGTGATATGCAAATGTACCTACGACAAGAATACAGACGATTTTTCATTCTCAACTTCAAGCAGCGATTATGAGCTTTCCTTTACCGAAAACGAACTTGATTTGATAAAGGATTATGTGCGTAACGCTCTGCATGAAAGAATAGAAAGTACACATCATGAAAATCTTTCAGACCTTTATGAAGACTGTACTGATATGTACTGGGAAAACTCTTCTACCTTTGTTTGTCGTTTCGGCTCTTGGCAAGATACAGACGGTGCGTTTGAGTATGTCTGCAAGTATGACGAAGAAGAAGACGAATATACTTTTGACCGCTTTTATGGTGATGGTTTTGGTTCTGTTTCAGCAAACTTTACGAAAGAACAGAAACAGGATATTAAAGATTATATGCAGAATAAAATCAACGAAATGGAAGTTGGAATTGAGCCGTAAGGAGTGATTAACGTGGTAACGAAAGAAAGAGTTTATGAGGCTAATCGTGAGGCGGCTAACTTCTTTTATAAACAGTTAAAAATACAAGTCGGAAAGAATGGTCTTGACTATCTGCACGGCAGACAGCTTTCTGATGGAACTATTAAAAATTTTGGCTTAGGTTTTGCTCCAGATAGTTATGTGTCTCTTACTAACTATCTTTTGAACAGGGGCTTTACCCCCGAAGAATTGGTGAAGGCTAATTTGGCTTCGGTGAAAAAATCTTCCGAAGGTAAACCGCAGATAGACGGAAGAGACTTATACGACCGTTTCAGAAATAGGGTGATGTTTCCTATTCTTGACGTTCAAAATAAGGTTGTTGCTTTCGGCGGCAGGGTAATGAGTGATGAAAAGCCTAAATATTTGAATAGTTCCGATACGCCAGTATTTAAAAAGAGTTATAATCTTTTTGCACTTAACAAGGCTAAAAATACAAATGCAGATGGCTTTATCTTGTGTGAGGGCTATATGGACGTTATAGCTTTACAACAAGCTGGTTTTGACAATGCAATAGCTACTCTTGGTACGTCTCTTACAGAAGAACAGGCAGCAATTATCAAACGGTATACTGACACTGTCACTTTATGTTATGATGCAGATGTAGCAGGACAGAACGCAACGTCAAGAGCAATAGACATTCTTACTAAAGAAGGAATTGACATTAAAATCCTTTCTATTCCAGATGGAAAAGACCCCGATGAATTTATAAAGCGACACGGTGCAGACGGACACAAAGCTTTTCAAAGACTGATTGATAATGCTGTATCTCCTCTTGAATATCAGATGACAAAGCTTTATCAGCAGTATGATTTAGATACTCAAAAGGCACAATTTTTAAATGAGGCTGCAAAGCTGCTTTCAAAACATACCGTGCGTATTGAACGTGAAATTTTCGCTGAAAGACTTTGTGAAGAAACAGATTTTGATAAAGATGTTTTTGATAAGCAAATAATTGAATATATAAAAAGCTTTTATAGAGGTGACAGAAATGTTGCCGATTACATAACACCAGAAGTGAAAGCACAAGGTTGTGAGAGTCTTCAGGGATTACAGGAAGGCAGCAATTGTTTTTATTGGGATAGTCAGACGTTTATATGCGAGTTTGGAGAACATAAAGACCAAAACGGAGAATTTATATATTCTTGTGGGTATGATACAGACAATGATGATTTCACTTTTAATCGTGTTTATATTCATGGTCATGACAATAATATTATTGAAGCAAGATTTACAGACAGTCAAAAAGATGTTATTATTGACTATATGAACAATATGATGAAAGAAAAAGAGGCGGAAATGTTTTGAACCACTTGACAGAAAAGTTATTGTGTTGCAGCGAATGTGGCAGTAAACCTAAAATTCATGAGGCAGGAGACGATTATAAACTCTTTTGTTCAGAATGCAGTGTTCATAACAGTTCAGGCGACTGGTTTCCCAACAAGTATGAGGCTTGCCGTGATTGGAACAGACGACAGAAAAAGAACACATGGAGTTCTGACAAGAATTTAGGAGAATTACTTCGTACTTGCCCTTTTTGCGGAAGAAATATGAAGTTTTACAGAACGGTTGCTGTCGGCTGTAACGGAGAAGAAACACATCAGTACTATATGCACGAAGATATGCACGAAGATTACAAAGGCGATGAATGTATTCTTGATACGCTTTCTTTTCCATTTACAATCAACGCTGACGATGCAGACCCAGAAAACGGCTTTATTGGAGTAAACGCTAAACTTTGGAACAAGAGAAAGTCGGTGATTTTTTGAACAGTCAAAAACTTCTCTATCCAAAAGGTGCAAATGATGAATGCGTAACACTTGGTTATGCTGTAAAACCAATTATAAAATACATACCGAAAGAGGCTGTTGTCTGGTGTCCGTTTGATTTGGAAACAAGCGAATTTGTAAAGCAGATTGAAGAAAACGGCAACAAAGTGATTCGTAGTCATATTAAAGAAGGAAAAGATTTCTACACCTATGAGCCTTGTGAGCATTGGGATTGTATTGTTTCCAATCCACCTTTTACGAATAAAAGGAAAATCTTTGAAAGAGCATTGAGCTTTGACAAGCCTTTCGCTTTAATTATGAGCAATACTTGGCTTAACGATTCTGCCCCTAAACAAATTTTCAAAGATAAGGATTTACAGCTTTTAATGTTCATAAAGCGAATGAAGTTTATGAACAACGGCGTGATTAAAGGCAGACCCACATTCAGCAGCAGCTACTATTGTTATAATTTTCTGCCTAAACAGATTATTATAGAAGATTTTGAAGAATAAAACTGAAAGGAGTAATTTCTCTTGAACATTAGTAAAAACACTAAGAAAATGCTTTCTTTTATCCTTGCAACCGCAATGATTGGCTTTACTTTGACGGCTTGTGGTGAAAAAAGCAACGGCGAGGAAGAGCCTGTTTCATCTGTTGCAAGTGCTATTGACACTGATACGGAACTTCCGATTGATGTTGATAAGGAAACTATCGACTATGTGAAAGAAAGCGAAGAAGAGCCTGTTTATGTAGATGACGAAGATTCCGATTCGGATTCTGACACTGATACTGGTACGGATTCTGAAAAAGTTGAGAGCAAGTCCGAAAAAGTAACATCTTCCGCTCCAACAAGTTCTCCCACTGGAACAGGTGGCGGTAGTGGTGGTGGCGGCGGTTCACCCTCTGGCGGCGGTGGAGAGGGTGGCGGTATGCCTTCTCCTCAAAATGTAGAAAAAATTGATTTTGCTAATTTTCATGTACAAGATGTAACAGATGGCAGTGATATTCTTTATTGTTTGAAAGATGACAATATGAAGAATTATGATGACTTTATTGAAACGACAGGCTTTACAAAAATCGAAGATGACGAATACGAAGGAGCATTCAAAGAAGAAATGCTTTTTAAAGGTATCGGTCACTGGACAAGAGGTGAAGGAAGTACTAAAGTTTATATAAAGACTGATGCGGATAATAATATTGTAGCTATTGTATTTTCTGAACCCAACACCACGAAAGATTATATTTATTTCGATAACCGTTTCAGATTTGAGGAGCGTTCGTCAAAGACAGATGTTTATGAAAAGTTTGGTAATATTTGTAGAGTAATTCAAGAAAATGAAGAAAATTATCTTAATCAATATTCTGATGGAACGACTTCAATTATATTCAGTTATGATAGTGACAGACATGATAATGTTAAAGAAATTATGCTTTATATTTATAACTAAATATAAGGAATAACTTCAGATATTATTGTTAGTAATGGTGAATGGTATGTAAATTAAATAAGAGGTGAACAAATATGTATCTTGATTTTAACCAATCCAAGATAGTAGCTACTAAGCTGTTCTTTACGCTTGGTACGCTTAAAAACATGAATCGTATGGAGAAAGCAAGCCTTAATTATCTTAACAAACTTGCAAAGATTACAGAAAAAGAAAACGCTTTCCTGCCGCTTTCTAAGTCAACTTCCGAACAGGATTCAGAGAACTTTATCGTGTTTGATGACAGTGCAGAAACCTACGATGATGACAACACTTATTATCCGATTATCGACACTGCTGAAAAGATTAACGTGAACAATATTTACGGTAATGAGTATACGTTCTTCCGTGTTGAAACCAACAAAAAGTCTAAAAAATCTGTTGTGTGCTTTGCCTGCGAAGCTACTGGAGAGAAGATTATTGTTGATAGCGGCAGTTGGGAAAAAATATCGCCAAAGAAAAAAGATTGATTTCTTTTTCATCTCATTTAAAAGAGAGAGAAGATGTGTAAAAACATCTTCTCTTTTTATCTGTTAAAAAGTACAAATTTGTCTTTTATAAATAAAAAAAGTTTGTCAAAATATAGTATTGATTAAGGTGTATAAATATGGTATAATTTGTACGTAAGGTTAAGGAAGACCTTAACAGAATCGAAGGAAGGAAAATACAATGGCAAGAAAAATTTCACTTGTAGGAATTTATTTTGACGGTCAAAAGTTTGTAAGAACAGAAGTACACACAGTAGATTTAGACAATGAGGCAGCTTTTCTTAATAAACTTGCCGCAAAGCATAATATGTGCCGTGAGGATTTTGCAGTATTTGACTGTACAAATTCATTTCCCCCTGCCGCAAGAGTTGAAGCTGTTTCGGTCAAAGAGCGAAACAAAGACCTTGAAGAAGGCAGATTAAAAGTTTTTAAATGTAAGGATTGCGGTCGTTTCTGGCTGCTTTACCGTGACGAAGAAGACTGGTTTACAGAAAGAGACTTGTCTGTTCCGAAACGGTGCGTAACTTGCAGAAGAAAAAAAGGAAAAGGAGAAAAAAGTTATGAGAGCAAAAATTGAACTTATTAACAGCGAGGCTGTTAATAAGTTTACGGAAAAGGTAAAGACAGTACCGTGCGAGGTTCGCCTTATCGGTAAGGACGAGAACGGCAGCGATTGGAATCTGTCGGCAAAATCACTTTTGTGTTCCCTTATTGTGGAACATAAACTTCAAAAACGTGAGCATACTGCACATACGCTTGACTGGAACACACTCTGGGTAGAATGTGAACAGGACATCTTTAGCCTTATTAAAGAGTTCGTTATTTCTGGTGATACAGAGAGTATTTCAAAGTAATAAGCAGCAGAACAGAAAGACGGCGAAAGACAAAAAATTGCTTACAAACAGCGTTATAGGAGAGTGATAATGATATGTCTAATGTAATTAAAGACGGTGTATTGATTGACAACAATGTTTTTGTAAAGAATTACGATAAAAAGAAAAGAAGTATTGTTATTCCGTCAAGTGTTACTGAAATAAGTGATAGAGCTTTTATGGAAAACAGTTCTTTACTGCAACATATTGAACTCTCCTCAAATCTAAAAGGAATTGGCAAATACGCTTTCGCTTCGTGTAAACGATTGAAAGAAATCGGTCTTCCTAAATCACTGACTGAAATAGGTGTCGGAGCATTTAAATGGTGTAAATCATTAAACAGCATAAACATTCCTTCAAGCATGAAAGTTGTTGAAGCTGATACTTTTTATGGTTGTTTTTCACTGAAGGAAGTAATGCTTTCCTTCGGAATAACTAAGATTGGAGACAGTGCCTTTTATTACTGTACTTCCTTAAAGAAAATAGTTATTCCCGAGAGTGTGACAGAAATCGGTTCTTTTGCTTTTGCGTGGTGTAAAAAACTTGAAGAAGTAACGATTCCTAAAAGTGTAAAAATAATCGGCAAAAGAATTTTTGTAGGTTGTAATAAACTTAAAGTTATAAATGTGTATAAAGGCTCTAATATTAGCCTAAGAGAACTAATTGAACAATTCGATGTTGACCCCTTGAAAACAACAATTAATATTGTTGATGATTAATCTGAGCTAAAAAGGAGAAAATTATGAGTAACAAGAAAGAAGAAATAACGATTAACAAGTTTGAAATCGGCAAAGGAGCTTTTTGCCTTACCGATGCTTTTGATGCAACGCTGACTCACTTTTCTTATGACGAAGTGCTGGACTATATGCAATTTCGTTTGGATATACTGAAAGAATTGGTTGCGTTTATTAAGACTAACGATTTGAAGGACTTTGCGGCTTTTGCACAGGCTATCATCTACGGAAAATTTAACTCTGAAACAGTTCATAAAATTATGAAACTGAAGATTAACGATTATGATGTTCTTACCGCAACAGAGGCTAAAGACCTTGCTACCGTACTGCTTACAAACTACTTTTTGGGCGTTGGTAGTGACAGTTCACCAATTGTAACTTTTGTTAAACAGTACATTTTCCAGCGTGGCAGAAAGACTGTTTGGAAGTAACAAGATAAGAGTAAAATATTAAAGAAAACGGCTATCGGACGGATTTGTGTCTGGTAGCTGTTGCCCTAACAGAAAGGAATTTTTTATACGGAAAAGCCTGAATTGAAAACAAACATCAAAGGTATTGAGTTAGGCGATTTTGCTTGGTTTCTTACAGCGAGCAAGAAAGATATTGCAGAAGAGGCTTTAGTTGATATTCTTCAACTGAGAACTGAAATGATGAATGATGTATTTTGTGGTATACGCCCTTCGGGTGTTGGCAATTTTAAAGAAAAATTATGGTATAAAAATTTTGTGAGACGGAAATATTAAGAAAGGACAATAATTATGTTTGGATTTGGTAAATGTAAAATCAACAAAGATAATATATTGGTGAAATTTGAATGTTGGAATAAAGATAATATACAGGAAGTTAGGATTCCTGATGGTGTTATAGCAATCGCAGACAGTGTATTTAAGGATTTTCAAAATCTCCGTTCTGTTAAAATTCCTAACAGTGTTAAAGTAATTGGCAGTAATGCGTTCAGTGGTTGTGTAAATCTTCACTCCGCTCCGCTGCCTGACAGCATTACATCAATAGGTATTGGTGCTTTTGTGGCTTGTCACAAGCTTGAAGAAGTCAATATCCCCAAAAGTCTTAATACTCTTGGAGCGTATGCTTTTGCGGACTGTTACAACATCAAAGCGGTTGAAATACCAAAGCACGTTTATGTTATCGGAGACCACGCTTTTAAAGGCTGTATGAGCCTTGAAACCGCAAAGCTGCCTAAAAATATTACCACAATCGGAGAAGAGGCGTTTGCGTTTTGTTATAAGCTTAGAAACTTTGAAATGCCCGAAGATGTTAAAACCATTGGTGCAAGAGCGTTTGAAAGTTGTAGATGTATCAGCAGCGTTACCATTCCTGAAAGGATAGAGGTAATTGAAGATTCGGCTTTTTCAAGCTGTGTAAGTCTTAGGAATATAGACTTTATTGGTGACGGTAACGGCAAAGGAATAACAGTAAAAGATTCTGCCTTTAGTGGCTGTAACAGGCTTGAAGATGTTTTTTTTGAAAGATAATGCCTGTATTAATATCGGCAAGTGTAACGGAGCATTTGAGGAGTGTGTTAAAAGCCTTAAATCGAACAAAGAAAGTTACGGCAATATTGAAATTTAAT
>Ga0352976_1035720_pt1 | contig 10489 bp, 7 predicted proteins | sample Cowrumrumenfluid_FD_205949 | JGI IMG/M metagenome (GOLD analysis project Ga0352976, IMG submission 205949) | Metatranscriptome of Cow rumen microbial communities from the University of Illinois at Urbana-Champaign, USA - Cow X-1 rumen fluid... | ecosystem: Host-associated > Mammals > Digestive...
GGTAAGTGTATACGTGTAAATGCATTCGTGGTAAAGTGGTGATTTCACTTGCTAACCACGACGCGACAAATCTAAAAAATAGGAGGAAAGTCACGTGAGTAAAAAAATCGCTAAGGCTGTTAAACTTGAACTCCCTGGTGGTGAAGCAAAACCTGGTCCAAAGCTAGCATCTGCTGGTTTACCAAACATGGGTAAATTCACAACCGATTTCAACGCTAAAACAGCTGACAGAAAAGGTGAAATAGTTCCTGTCCAAATCGTCGTTTACGAAGATAAGACATTCGAATTCTTCATCAAAACAACACCAGTTGCCCCATTATTACTTAAAGCAGCTGGATTATCAAAAGGTGGAGCTGAAGGTCGCAAAACTGTTGCGGGCCATGTCTCCAGAGCAAAAGTCCGTGAAATCGCGGAATACAAAATGCCAGATCTTAACTGCAATGATGTTGAGGCAGCTATGAAGGTTATCGAGGGCACCGCTCTCAATATGGGCATTGTAATTGATGACTAGGAGTAGAGTATGAAAAGAGGTAAGAAATACTTAGAAGCAGCAAAGAAAGTTGAAGCTGGTAAAGTTTATCCAGTCGAAGAAGCTGTCAAATTAGTCAAAGAAACAAATATCGTGAAATTCGACGCAACTGTCGACGTTTCATTCAAACTCAACATCGACCCAAAACAAGCTGATCAACAAGTGAGAGGCACTCTCATCCTTCCACATGGCAATGGTAAAACAAAGAAAGTCTTAGCCATTACTGATAAAGTTGATGACGCATTAGCCGCTGGTGCTGATTTCGCCGGTGGTCAAGAAATGATTGATAAAATCCAACGTGAAAACTGGTTTGACTACGATGTCATCGTTGCTACACCAAACATGATGGGTAATATCGGTAAAATCGCAAGAGTCTTAGGTCCTAAAGGCTTAATGCCAAACCCAAAAGCGGGTACTGTTGGTCCTGACATTGCAAAAGCTGTTAAAGAAATCAAAGCTGGTAAAGTCCAATACCGTGTTGACAAAGAAGCAAATATGCATGTCTCTATTGCTAGATGCTCCTTCGAAGATGCTAAGATCGTTGAAAATCTTAACGCTCTTGTCGATGCAGTCATTAAGGCAAAACCTGCTGCCTGTAAAGGTACTTATATCAAAACCGCTGTTCTCCACACGACCATGGGTCCAAGCGTACCATTTACAGTTGTTGGTCAATAATTAAAATCTGATTTCCATATACCAAAGACAGTAACGGGCGAAGTAGCCTTAATAATGTTACCGAGGCGTAAGAAATATATATTCCTACCCTGTATATTGGAGAGTCAACAAAACTCAAGAAAAAAGGAGGTCAAAGAATATGAATAAGCAAGTCTTAGAAGCCAAACAAGCGACTGTTGCTGAGATCGTTGAAAAAGTTAAAAATTCAAAATCTCTTACCATCGCTGAATACCGTGGTTTATCTGTTGCAAAGATTCAAGAACTTCGTCGTGCTTTACGCGCTGAAGGTGCTGAAATGTGCGTTTATAAGAATTCTTTATTAGAACGTGCTAGCAAAGAACTCGGTTATAATATCGATGACTTATTAACTGGACCTAATGCCGTCTTCTTCTCAGATGACGTCTCTAAAGGACCAAAAGTGGTTGCTAAATACGCTAGAAGATTCGGTGATTCTCTTTCTATCAAAGGTGGCGTTGTCGAAGGAAGAACATTCGATAAAGCAGGAATGATTGAAATTTCCAAGTTACCAGATAGAAACGGAATGATTTCCATGTTCTTATCGTGCTTACAAGCACCAGTCCGCCAATTCGCAGCTACTGTGAAAGCTGTCGCGGAATCCAAATAGTGCCAATTTAGGAGGAAAAAATTATGGCAAAGTTAACAAAAGAAGAAATCGTCGCTGCATTAGAAGAAATGACAGTCGTCGAACTCAATGATTTAGTCAAAGCAGTCGAAGAAAAATTCGGCGTTACTGCTGCTGCTCCAGTCGCAGTTGCTGCTGCTCCTGAAGAAGAAGAAGGACCAGCTGCAGGCCCAAGCGAAGTGAACGTTGTTGTCACAGGTTTAGCTGCCGGCGCAAGCAAAGTTACTGTTATCAAAGCAGTCCAAGCAATTACTGGTTTAGGCTTAATGGATGCAAAGAAATTATTAGATGCAATGCCAGCCACCATTAAAGAAAAAATCTCTCCAACCGAAGCTGAAGTTCATAAGAACGCTTTAGTCGAAGCTGGTGCAGAAGTCGAAGTTAAATAATTTAACTTATTCCCACTAGGAGAAGATTAATGTCCCATTATTTTACGGATAATCCGCAAGTGGAGTCTAAGAAAAGACTCATTAAACTTGAAATAAATGGTTGCTCATTAAATCTTTATTCCGACAATGGAGTATTTTCCAAAAATAGAATAGATGAGGGGAGTCTTGCCTTTCTTAAGGTCATTCTTCCCCTTCATCTGTCTGGGGAAATACTAGATCTCGGATGTGGATATGGGCCTATAGGCTTAAGTATCGCCCAATCTAGTCCTGAAGCGAGAGTTACTCTCGCTGATATTAATACGCGCGCACTTGCATTATGTGAAGAAAACGCGCACATGAATAGCTTAAGCTCAAGAGTTACTATCCTTCAAAGTAACATCTATGACAACATTGCTAATTCCTTCAATGCGATTGTTATCAATCCTCCGATTCGCGCTGGTAAAGCAGTTACTTACGCGATGTATGAAGGAGCCAAGCAACACTTAATTGATGGCGGTTCATTATATATCGTAATTCGTAAAGCCCAGGGGGCCGAAAGCGCTAGTAAATATATTAAATCTTTATTCTTAAATATAACCTTATTAAAAAAAGAAAAAGGATATTATATCTACCAAGCTAAAAAGATAATAGATGAACAAAATAATTAATATAGTTTAAGGAGCCATTACATGACCAGAAATATTGCTGACTTAAAGAAATTAAATAATGATCGTTATGATTATTCTCGTGTCTCTGGTAAACTCCCATTACCAAACCTCGTTGAAATTCAAACGAAATCATATGAAGAATTCAAACAAAAAGGTTTAGATGACGTCTTTAGAGAAAGCTTCCCAATTTCCAATATTAACGAAAGCTTAGTTATCGACTATGTCTCTATTCGTTTTGGTGAACCAAAACACTCTTTGTTTGAATGTAAAACACAAGATTTGACATACTCCGCTCCAATCTACGTCACATTAAGATTAACCCGTAAAGAAACAAGTGAAATTCACGAATCTGAAGTATTTATGGGCGATTTCCCTTTGATGACAAAGAGTGGAACATTTATTGTTAATGGCGCGGAAAGAGTTATCGTTTCTCAACTCGTTCGTTCACCAGGCGCCTATCTCTCTAAAGAGATGAAATCTGGTAAATATTTATATGGTGCAGACCTTATTCCAGGTAGAGGAACATGGTTACAATTTGAAAGTGACAATAAGGACATCTTATCCGTCCGTATTGACCGTCAAAGAAAAATGCACGCTACCGTATTCTTACGCGCATTAGGTATTGAAAATGACGAAGATTTAATCGCCCTTTTTGGCCATAATGAAGCTTTAGAAAATACAATTGGTAAAGATAGCAAAGAAAATAAAACTCCAGATGGTGCAAAACGTTCTATCTCTTTAGAAGCTTTAAAAGATATTTTCAGAAAGATGAAACCAGGCGAACCTGCTACTGATGAAGGTGTCGCTAATTTCCTCGTTCAAAAATTCTTTGATCCTAAGCGTTACGATTTAGGTCGTGCTGGACGTTATAAATACATTAAGAAATTAGGCATTTATAACCGTTTAGCAGGTCGTACACTCGCAGAAAATTTAATCTCCTCTGATGGTGATGTTAGATTCAGCAAAGGTACAACCTTAACTGCCGAAGATGTCGAAGCTTTAAGAAATGAAGAATTCTTTGAAAAAGGTGCTCATTTAAGAGCTTTAAACGTTAATGAACATTTAGACAAACACAATCTTGTCAATCTTGTAAAAGTATATAACAACGCCAAAGATAAGAAAGTCTGCCACATCATTGGTACAGATTTAAATTCTGATGCTACATGTGTGACAATTTCTGATATCGTGGCTATCTTCTCATATTTCTTAAATGTGATGGATGGCTTCGGTGATACCGATGACATCGACCATTTAGGCAATAGAAGAATTAGACAAGTTGGTGAATTGATTCAAAATCAATACAGAATCGGTTTAGCTAAAATGGTAAAAACCGTCCAACAAAAAATGTCTACTTCTGACACTGGTAACATCAAACCAAAGATGTTGATCAACCCACGTCCACTTACATCCAGTATTAGAGAATTCTTTGCAAGTTCTCCACTTTCTCAATTCATGGATCAAACCAACCCTCTCGCGGAATTAACCAATAAGAGAAGATTATCCGCATTAGGTCCTGGTGGATTAACTCGTGATAGAGCAAGTACTGAAGTTCGTGACGTTCATGTTTCTCACTATGGCAGAATCTGTCCAATTGAAACTCCTGAAGGTCAAAACATTGGTTTGATTAATAACTTGGCAAGCTACGCCAAGATTAATAAATACGGCTTTATTGAAACTCCATATCGTAAAGTCGATAAACAAACATTACGCGTTTTAAGTGAAATTGAAGATTCAGTTTATTTAAGCGCCGATGAAGAATGGAACTATGTCATCGCTGAAGCAAATATTAACTTAGGTGAACACGGTGAGATTTTAGACAACTATGTTGTTGCTAGATTTAAAGGCGAAAACATTATGGCAAGAAGAGAAGAAGTTGACTTTGTTGACGTCTCTCCAAAACAAATCGTTTCTATCGCTGCTGGATCTATTCCATTCTTAGAAAATGACGATACAATGCGTGCCCTTATGGGTAGTAACATGCAACGTCAAGCATTACCACTTCTTCGTCCAACTGCCCCATTCGTGGGTACTGGTTTAGAGCACCAAATCGCTCGTGATAGTGGTCTTGCTATCGTTGCTAGTGAAGATGGTGTTGTCACTTATGTTGATTCACGTAGAATCGAAGTCTTAGCTAATGGTGAAAAAGAACCAAGAGTTTATCATTTATCTAAATTTGAACGTTCTAACCAAGGCACATGTATCAACCACCATGCCATCGTAAAAACGGGAGATAAGATTCATAAAGGACAAATCATTGCTGATGGTCCAGCAATGCAAAATGGTGATTTGGCTTTAGGTCAAAACGTTACCATCGCCTTTATGACATGGAATGGTTATAACTATGAAGACGCCGTCATTATGTCAGAAAGACTTGTGAAAGATGATGTATATACATCAGTTCACATTGAAAAATATGAATTAGAATGCCGTAGCATTCCAAAACTTGGTGATGAAGAAATCACCGCAGATATCCCTAACACTTCCGCGGAAGCAAAAGCTCACCTCGATGAAAGAGGTATTGTTATTCCTGGTAGTGAAGTTAAAGAAGGCGATATCCTTGTTGGTAAAGTCACTCCTCGTGGTTTAACCGAACCAACTCCAAATGAAAAATTATTAATGGCTATCTTTGGGGAAAAGACTGCAGAAGGTAAAGACGCTTCTTTAAGAGTTCCTCATGGTGGTGCCGGTATCGTTTTAGATGTTAAAGTCTTTAAACGTGATGGACGTAGTAAAGATGTCGAATTACACCCTGGTGTTAATGAAGTCGTACATGTTTACGTCGTTCAAAAGAGAAAGATTTCTGAAGGTGACAAGATGTCTGGTCGTCACGGTAATAAGGGTGTTATTTCCCGTATTTTACCTGAAGCAGATATGCCATTCCTTCCAGATGGTACTCCAGTAGACATCATGCTTAACCCATTAGGCGTTCCTTCTCGTATGAACATCGGTCAAATTCTTGAAGTTCATTTAGGTTACGCTTTAAAGAAACTCGGTTACAAGATTGCGACCCCAGTTTTCGATGGTATCACTAACGAAGAAATCTTCGACATGATGAAAAAAGCAAAAATGGATCCAGATGGTAAGACTATCCTTTATGATGGCACCACTGGTGAAAGATTTGATGAAAGAATTACCGTTGGCTGTATGTACATGATTAAACTTGTCCACATGGTCGATGATAAATTACACGCTCGTGCAACTGGTCCATATTCCTTAGTTACACAACAACCTTTGGGTGGTAAAGCTCAAAACGGTGGTCAAAGATTTGGTGAAATGGAAGTCTGGGCTCTTGAAGCTTATGGCGCCGCTCACGTCTTACAAGAAATCATCACAATTAAATCCGATGACCGCGTTGGTAGAAGAAAAACATATGAAGCCATCATTAAAGGTCAAACTTTACCAAAACCAGGCATTCCAGAAGCCTTCAAAGTTTTGGTCAAAGAATTACAAGCCTTATCAATTGATGTCACATTATTAGATCAAGATAATAAACCAATTGATATGGATGCTTTAAGCAAAGAAGCAGAACGTGAAGAACGTCGTTCTAATCTCAACATCCGTAAATTAGGTATTGAAAATAACACTGAAAGTGTTGTCGATACCGAAGATACTGCGATGAGCATTAGAGATTATGACATTGACGTCAACGAATAGGAGGTAGAGTAAGATGTTTGATATTAAAAAATTATCTGCAATCCAAGTTGGATTAGCCTCTCCTGAAAGAATCCGTGCATGGTCTCGTGGTGAAGTTACAAAACCAGAAACCATCAACTACCGTAGCCAAAAACCTGAAATGAATGGTTTATACTGCGAAAAAGTTTTCGGTCCATCAAGAGATTATGAATGTCATTGTGGCCATTATAAGAAAATTAGATTCGCTGGCGTAGTTTGTGAAAAATGTGGTGTTGAAGTCACAACCCGTGAAGTCCGTAGAGAAAGAATGGGCCATATTGAACTTGCTTCCCCATGTTCACATATTTGGTACTTAAAAGGTATTCCTAGCCGTATCGGTTTAGTTTTGGATATTTCTCCAAAACAACTTGAAGAAGTTGTCTACTTCGCCGCTCACATCTGCTTAAACCCAGGTAAGAGTGAACTATTATCTAAACGCCAATTCATCAATGAAAGAAATGGTCGTGAAGTCTTTATCCCTGTTTTAGAGGATATCTTAGATAACGCTGACAAATATGGCTTATTAGTGGGTAGTGATGATTATAATCGCTGCTTAGAATTAACTTCACAATTAAAGAACGTTAACGAAGTCTTTGACTTCCAAAGCTGTTCTAAATTCATCAACACCTATACTGGTGCGGAATTTGGCGAAGGTGCCGCCGCAATTAAACGTTTATTAAAAGAAATTGACTTAGATGAAGAAGCGAAAAAGATTAACGCTGACATCAAAAAGACAAGTACATATAACAATAAACAAAAACTTACAAAACGTTTAGAAGTTATCGAAGCATTTAGAAGTTCTAACAATAGACCTGAATGGATGATCCTAGATGTTATTCCAGTCATTCCACCAGATTTAAGACCTATGCTTCAACTCGATGGTGGCAGATTTGCTACTTCCGACTTAAACGATTTATACCGCAAAGTTATTTCCCGTAACAATCGTTTAAAGAAATTAATTGATATCCATTCACCAAACGTCATTTTGATGAATGAAAAACGTATGCTTCAAGAAGCCGTTGACGCTTTAATCGATAACGGCAGAAGAAATAAACCTGTCCAAGGTCCTGGTGGAAGACCACTTAAATCTTTATCCAGCGCCTTAAAAGGTAAACAAGGTAGATTTAGACAAAATCTTCTTGGTAAACGTGTCGACTTCTCTGGTCGTTCCGTTATTGCTGTTGGTCCATCTTTAAGAATGTATCAATGTGGTTTACCAAGAGAAATGGCCATTCAATTATTAAGACCATTTATCGCTTGTGAATTATTAAAACGTGGTATTGTTACCGCCCATAGAAACGCTGACAAGATTATTGATAGATATGACAATGTTGTCTTTGACATCGTTGAAGAAATCATTGGTAAACACCCAGTCTTATTGAACCGTGCTCCAACACTTCATAGACTTGGTATTCAAGCTTTCCAACCAATCTTAGTCGATGGTCGTGCCATCAGATTACACCCATTAGTCTGTACTGGATTTAATGCTGACTTCGATGGTGACCAAATGGCGGTTCACGTCCCATTATCTAAAGCCGCTCAAGAAGAAGCATTACACTTAATGCTTGCAAGCAACAATATTCTTGGTCCTAAAGATGGAAAACCAATCGTTACTCCATCTCAAGACATGGTTATTGGTAACTACTACTTAACCACAGAAGAAACTAAAGCTGACTTCTTAGCAAGAGAAAAACATTTAAGAGAAGTTGGTGATGATGAAGAAGCTGATAGATATGCTTTATACGCCGATAGTGAAGGAAAAGTATTCCGCACTGTCGATGATGTCTTATTAGCTTATCAAACAAAGCAAATTCATCTCCACAACCGTATTGCTATTTTAGGTGGATCCTTATTAAAGAAGAATTTCACTGAAGAACAAAATAAATCCTATTTATTAACAAGTGTTGGTAAGATTATTTTCAACCTTATCTTCCCATCTGACTTCCCATATCTTAACGAAGTTAATGGCGCCGCACTTTCTGGCGATAATGCTGCGATTAGCAAACATTTCGCACCAAAAGGTAGCAACATCAAAGAATTATTAGAATCTCGTCCACTTCTTGCTCCATTTAAGAAGAAAGATTTAGGAAAGATTATTAATGAAGTCTTCCAAAGATATGATAGAAATGGCATTTCTAAAACCAGTGCTGTCCTTGATAAGATTAAGGACCAAGGCTTCCATTATTCCACAATCGCTGGATTAACCGTCTCCTTAGACGATATCCACATGGTTGAAGGTAAAGAAGAAATCTTAGAAGCTGGTGATCAAAAAGTCGCTGAAATCGGGGAAATGTTCCAAATGGGCTTATTAACCGATGATGAAAGATATAGACAAGTAATTAATGTTTGGACAAAAGTTAAAGACCAAGTTCAAGCTAAATTACAAGCTCAATTCTCACAAGATATCAGAAATCCAATCTTCATGATGTCCGATTCTGGTGCTCGTGGTAACATCTCTAACATCCTTCAATTAGCCGGTATGAGAGGCTTAATGGGTTCTACATCTAATAAGACAGTTGAATTACCTGTTAAATCTTGTTTCCGTGAAGGTATGAACGTGTCTGAATTCTTTATTGCCACTCACGGTGCTCGTAAAGGTGGTGCTGATACTGCCCTTAAGACCGCTGACTCTGGTTATTTAACAAGACGTTTAGTCGACGTTTCTCAAGACGTTATCGTCCGTGAAATTGACTGTGGTTGTGACCATGGATTTGTTGTTAAAGAAATCCGTGATAGTGCACAAAATGCTGTCATTGTTAAATTACAAGATAGATTAGTCGGTAGATTTGCCTTCAAAGATATCATTCACCCAGAAACTGGTGAAGTCTTAGTCCAAGGTAATACCTTAATTAGTGAAGAACAAGCAAGCGCAATCGTTAATGCTGGCATTAAAGAAGTTGAAATTAGAAGCTTATTCACCTGTGAAACTAAGGGTGGTGTTTGTATCCACTGTTATGGCCGTAACTTAGCTACTGGTCGTATGGTTGAAGTTGGTGAAGCTGTTGGCATTATGGCTGCTCAATCCATCGGTGAACCTGGTACTCAATTAACTATGAGAACATTCCACACTGGTGGTGTTGCTGGTAGCGATATTACTCAAGGTCTCCCTCGTGTTCAAGAATTATTTGAAGCAAGAACGCCTAAAGGTGAAGCTACAATTTCTGAAATCAGTGGTACTGTTACTAAGATCGAAGAAAAGAATGGTTTCTATAATGTCGTTGTTAAGAACGATTTAGAAGAAAGACCATATCAAACAAACTTTGGTGCTAGATTAAGAGTTAAGAAAGGTGACAAAGTGAAAAACGGTGGAAAGATCACCGAAGGTGCTATCTCTCCTAAGAAATTATTATTAGTTTCTGACGTTGTCGCTGTTGAAAACTATATCTTAAAAGAAGTACAAAAAGTTTACCGCGCACAAGATATTTCTATTTCTGATAAACACATCGAAGTTATCGTTAGACAAATGTTAAGAAAAGTCCACATCATTGATGGTGGTGACACCGATATGTTAAGTGGCACTCGTACCAGCATTACAACATTCACAGAAAAGAACGCTGAAGCTATTGCTGAAGGAAAACGTCCTGCAGTGTTTGTTCCATTAGTGCTTGGTATCACAAAAGCGGCCTTAGAAACTGAAAGTTTCTTATCCGCAGCTTCCTTCCAAGAAACAACCCGTGTCCTTACCGATGCTGCCATTAAAGGTAAAGTCGATAGCTTACACGGACTTAAAGAAAACGTCATTACAGGTCATCTAATCCCTGCTGGACGTGGACTTAAGAACGATAAAGAAGAAGCCGAATTTGTCGAAGACTTCTCTGTTGAAGATGTTATGAATGATGTTGCTGATCTTTATGTTGAAGAACATGACCGCGCTCATAACGAAATTCAAGAAAAGATTCGTCGTGCTGATAACGAAGCAAAGAAATAGAATTAC
>Ga0352976_1038569_pt1 | contig 10452 bp, 6 predicted proteins | sample Cowrumrumenfluid_FD_205949 | JGI IMG/M metagenome (GOLD analysis project Ga0352976, IMG submission 205949) | Metatranscriptome of Cow rumen microbial communities from the University of Illinois at Urbana-Champaign, USA - Cow X-1 rumen fluid... | ecosystem: Host-associated > Mammals > Digestive...
ACTACAAGAAAAAGAGCGGAACAGACAGAAACAGAGCATATACGGGGAAAAATGTAAGAGCAAAGGCTTCTAAGCAGACAAAGCAGAATAATCAGATAAAGCAAGGCAGACCTGTAAATGAACAAACAAACAGTACGGGAAAGAAAATGTCTGCAAATGCAAAAAAGTCAAAAAAGACTCAATCTCAGATATTGACTCAGGCACAGAATCAATTTCAGAATAAAAGAAATACTTCAAAAAACAAGCCTACGATAAGGATAATGTTTTTGGGAGGACTTAACGAGATAGGCAAGAATATCACGCTTTTCGAGTGCAACAAGGATATATTTATTCTTGACTGCGGAATGGCATTCCCCGACGGCGATATGCTCGGCGTTGATCTTGTTATTCCCGATTTCACTTATATTGAAGAGAATATAGATCGTATAAAGGGTATTGTTATCACTCACGGTCATGAAGATCATATCGGCGGTTTGCCTTTTTTGCTCAGCAAGGTAAGACTGCCTATTTACGGCACTGCACTCACAATAGGACTTATTGAAAATAAGCTGAAAGAATATGGTGTATTAAGTCAGACACAGCTCAATATCGTAAAGCCGGGCGATACAATAAAGCTTGGCTGTATGAAGATAGAGTTTATTCATGTTAATCATTCGATACCCGATTCTGTTGCAGTCGCTATTCACAGCGAGGTAGGAACGATCGTACACACAGGCGATTTTAAAATAGACTGTACCCCCACAACGGGAGGCATGATAGATCTTGCACGCTTTGCCGAGCTTGGCAAAGAGGGTGTGCTTGCATTGTTGGCAGACTCCACAAATGCAGAAAAAATGGGCTATACACAGACAGAGCAGACAGTTTTCGATTCTTTTGAAAGATTGTTCCAGAGAGCCGAGAAAAAACGGATAATAATTGCTACATTTGCGTCAAATATAAGCCGCATCCAGCAGATCATTTATTGTGCTCACAAGCAGGACAGAAAGGTCGCTTTTTCGGGCAGAAGTATGCTCAACTATATTGCGGTTGCTCAGGAGCTGGGGTATCTTGACGTACCCGACGGAGTGATCATAGACATAGACCTTCTGAACAGATATGAAAGAGAAAAAGTAGTTCTGGTTACAACGGGCAGTCAGGGCGAACCGATGTCTGCATTGTCACGAATGGCATATTCCGACCATAAAAAGGTAGAGGTAGGATTTGGAGATTTTATCATTATTTCTGCAAATCCAATTCCAGGCAACGAAAAAACAGTCGGCAATGTTGTTGACGAGCTTTTGAAAAAGGGCTGTGAAGTTGTGTATGAATCTATGTATGAAGTACATGTATCCGGTCATGCCTGCCGAGAAGAGCTTAAAATAATTCACGGCCTTACAAAGCCGAAATTCTTTATTCCCGTACACGGTGAGCAAAAGCATCTGAGAAAGCATGCCGAGCTTGCTTTGGCTATGGGTATGGAGCATAAAAACATCTTTGTGGGCGATATAGGTAATGTTGTAGAGCTAAACGACGCATACTTAAAGCAGCTTCCGTCTGTTCAGGCAGGCAAGAAGTTTGTAGATGGTCTGGGTGTAGGCGATGTAGGCAGCATAGTTCTCAGAGACAGAAAGCATCTCGGTCAGGACGGTTTGGTAATAATTGTTGCAACGCTTGACACTGCAAACGGCAATGTTATTTCCGGTCCGGATATAGTGTCGAGAGGATTTGTATATGTGCGTGAATCAGAGGAATTGTTTGACGATGTTCGACGCAGCGTAACAAATGTTCTTGACGACTGTGCTTACGAAAATATTCACGACTGGGGTACAATAAAGAACAGAGTGAAAGATGATGTATCCAAGCTGATATATGACAGAACAAGACGCAACCCGATGATCTTGCCGATCATTATGGACGTTTAGTTCCATGTACAATGTGCAGTTTATAGTTTTAGCGCCGCTTTTTTTCCAAAGCGGCCGGAGGTTGATTTTTGATGAAAAAACCAATGTATCTTCAGCCGCATTGCCTGTTTTTTTCGGCAGGTCTTGTGTTAATGGCTTTTACAGCCAGAAGATATGACAGACAAGTGTTTGTGTTTGACCTTATTATAGCGATAGTTTTTGCGGTGATAATCATATTGTCGGGAATAAAATTTCGCAGATATGTAAGCAAAGTCGTAAAAGACGCTGTAAGAGGTATAAAAGGCATTGACCACACATACCTTGAGAAGTTTTCTCTGCCTGCCGTTGTAATAGCAAAAAACGGAGAGGTCTTGTGGTATAATGCCAGGTTTAAAAGAAAGCTTGCTAACGGACGGGAGTGCGCCGGTGAGCTGATAGATCACTATATTTGCGGAGAAGATATAGAAACTCTGCTTTTGAAAGACGGTACCGATATAGTCTATGATAATCGCTGCTACACCGTTCTTGCTACAGAAATAAATTACGGCTATGTGCTGTATTATGTTGACGATACCGAAAACAAACAGGCGGCTCTGCTTTATAACGACGCAAAGCCTGTGGTCGCAAGCGTTAATCTCGATAACAGAGATGAGTTTGAACGAAATATCACCGACGACAACATTAATCAGGCTATGGTGCAGATAGAATCCATTATTAAAAAATGGGTTCTGTCTTTTGACGGAGTATATGTAAAAAGCGCTGTCGGACGATACAAAATAATACTTGATGAAAAGCATTTAAAGCTTGCTATAGAATCTAAATTTAAACTGCTTGAGGAGATAAGAGCTATAAAGGCTGCCGATAATATGTCTGTTACAACCATTTCTATGGGCGTTGGCAGGGGCGGCAGTACGCTCAGACAGTGCGAGCAATGGTCAATGCAGGCTCTTGATCTTGCTTTGGGCAGAGGCGGAGATCAGGTCGCTATAAAAAATAATGACGATTACGAGTTTTTCGGCGGTGTTGCTCAGGGCATGGAAAAGCACGAAAAGGTTCAGGCAAGAGTAATTGCAAGAGCACTTGCAGAGAAGATCGAACGCTCAGATAACATTTATATAATGGGGCATCAGTCGTCCGATCTTGATGCAGTAGGCGCTGCTGTCGGTATGTGGAGCGTTATTTCAAAGACTTTTTCAAATGACGTTCATATCGTTATAAACAGAGATACTACTTTAGCAAGTGTTTTTCTGAACAACCTAATATCTAACGGATATGAAAGTGTGTTTATTCCGCCTGCTGCTGCTCGTGAGAATATAGGCGAAAGAACGCTGCTCATTATTGTAGATACTCACTCACCGACATTTGTTGATGATCCCGAGCTTTACAATATGTGCAAAAACATTGTGGTCATAGATCATCACCGCATGATGGTAAAGCATATTGACAACGCAAGCGTATTCTTTCACGATCCGTTTGCGTCTTCAGCAAGTGAAATGGTAACAGAGCTTGTTCAGTACTTAAACACAGACGCACTTAACAAACACGAGGCAGAGGCGCTGCTTGCAGGTATAATGCTTGATACAAAAAATTTTGTTTTGCGAACGGGTGTTAGAACCTTTGAGGCAGCGGCATACTTAAAGAGAAAAGGTGCAGATACCGTTGAGGTAAAGCGGCTTTTCTCCGATTCACTCAATACATACAAAACAAAATCACGCCTTGTTTCAGAGGCTGAGATATACAATAACAGCGCTATTGCCTGCACAGACGACGCTATGAACAACGATAAAGATATTCGTTTGACGGCTGCACAGGCAGCCGATGAACTGCTTACCATTCAAGATGTTCAAGCGTCTTATGTATTGTATAAGTCGCATGACAATATGTGCGTTTCTGCCCGATCACTTGGAGATATGAACGTACAGCTTGTTATGGAAAAGCTGGGCGGCGGCGGTCATCAGACAATGGCAGGCGCAAATCTTGGAAAGATAACAAAAGATGCGGCTCGTGAAAAGCTGATAAACGCTATCAATGAAATGATAAGCGAAGATACAGAAGAAGCGAACGCAATCAAGAGGAGGAATATATAATGAAAGCAGTATTGCTCGAAGACGTAAAAGGATTAGGTAAAAAAGGAGAACTTGTAAATGTAAGCGACGGTTACGCAAGAAACTTTCTGTTTCCGAGAAATCTTGCAAAGGAAGCAAATTCTCAGGTAATGAATGAGCTTAAAAACGCTGAAGAATCAAAGAAATTCAAAAGAGATCAGGATATAGCTCACGCAAACGCAGTTAAAGAAAAGCTTGAGGCAAAAACTGTAGTTATACACGCAAAATCGGGCGGAAACGGAAAGCTGTTCGGTTCGATAACTCCGAAAGAGATCTCAAATGAGATAAAGCAGAGATACGGTGAAGTGATCGACAAGCGCAAGATCACAATTACGGGAGAGATCAAGCAGTACGGCAAATACGACTGTGAAGTAAAGCTTTATACGGGTATTTCAGCAAAGGTGATCGTTGAGGTTACAGAATAAAGAAGTTAGCGATTGTTGATGTCAATGATTTATGGTTATCATTGACTTATAAGTATAAAAAAGATAAATGGCAATAGCAGTTACAATTAGTAATGATTTGCAGCAAAATCATTAATTAATATAACAAAGTAAGACTTTTGGTTATAATTATATTCAGGCGCACATTGATTATCGCTAACTGCTGATTGCTAATTGAAACGCTGGAGGGTTGAAATTGGCGGCTGAAGATTTTCAGGGCGGCGAAAGGCTGCCCTACAGCGCTGATGCCGAACAGATAGTTTTAGGCTCAGTAATTGTAGATTCGGAATGTATGTCGAGCGTTGCTCAGATAATACCAAAGCCGGAATATTTCTATCTTGATAAGCACCGCACAATATATACTGCAATGCTTGATCTGTATATTGACGGAAAGGCAATTAATTTTGTCACGCTCCTTCAAGAAATGAAAAAATACAAAGGCTTTAACGAAGCCGAAGATAAAGCCTATCTCGTTTCTTTGGGTCAAGCTGCAATTTCCACGAGCAGCGTTGAGGTCTATGCACGAATAGTAAGAGAAAATTTTGACGTTCGTTCGCTTATTTTAGCGTCACGAAAAACTATCGAAGAATCCGTTGAAGGTACAATGGCTGCCGACGCCCTTATTGATATGGCAGAACAGCGTATTTTCGATATACGTCAAGGCAAAAGCATACAGGGGCTTCAGCACATTTCAGAGGTAATTCAGGAAACCTACAATCGACTTGATAAACTGAATGCTGCCGACAACGATGAAATGAAACCGTTGTCAACGGGTATTTCCGGAATAGATAAGTATATTACCGGACTTAACCGTTCAGACTTGATATTATTGGCAGCTCGTCCCGGTATGGGAAAAACTTCTTTTGCACTCAATATTGCAAGAGCAGTTGCAGCCTCACAGCGAAAAAAGGTTGCGTTCTTTTCTCTTGAAATGTCCAAGGAACAGCTTGCGTCAAGACTTTTGTCAACCGAGGGTATGATCCCGAGCCAGAAAATAAAAACAGGCAAGTTAAACGACGACGAATGGTCACGGCTTATTGCCGCCGGCGACGTGCTTTCAAATTGTCCGCTTTATCTTGACGATACTCCGAGTATAACCGTTCCTGCAATGAAAGCGAAGATCAGACGTCTGAAAGATGTATCTCTTGTTATTATAGATTATCTGCAGCTTATGCAAAGCGGAAAACGAATTGAGAACAGAGTTCAGGAGATCTCAGATATTACAAGAAATCTGAAAATTCTGGCAAAGGAGCTTGATGTTCCCGTAATAACTCTGTCACAGCTTTCTCGTGCAAGTGAGCAGAGAACAGACCATAAGCCGCAGTTGTCCGATCTGAGAGATTCGGGTTCTATCGAGCAGGACGCAGATATTGTGCTGTTTTTGTACAGAGAAGATTATTATAACGATCAATCGAAAACTCCCGATGAGAATACCGATAAAAACAGCGGCGAATGTATCATAGCAAAGAACCGTCACGGCGAAATGGGTTCGGTAGCCCTGCATTGGAGAGGTGAGTTTATGCGCTTCACCGCAAGGGGGAATTTAGATGAACCTTGACGCTCTGATAAATAAGGCGCTTTGCGAGTATAATATGCTTGACGGAAAGACCAAGTTAATAGTCGCTCTTTCGGGCGGCGCAGATTCGATCTGTTTGGCGCATTATCTGAAAACACACGAAACTCAATTAGGTATTACGGTCTGTGCGGCGCATCTCAATCACTGTATAAGAGGAGAAGAGGCAAAGCGTGACTATTTGTTTGTTAAACGCTTTTGCGAACAGTACGGAATTGAGCTGTATTATACAGAAAAAGATATACCGGATATTGCCCGACAAAGAAAAATAGGCGAGGAACAGTGCGGCAGAGAAGAAAGATACAGTTTTTTTGCTTCTCTTGTTGAAAACTCACACACCGCCGTGGCTACGGCGCATACATCTTCGGATAATGCCGAAACGGTGCTTTTTAATATTATCAGAGGGTGCGGTGTTGACGGTCTGTGCGGAATACCGCCGGTAAGGGAAAATATAATACGACCGCTTATTTTTTGCAGCAGAAAAATGATAGAGGAGTACTGTTCGGAAAATAATTTGCTTTTCGTTACGGACAGTACAAACCTAAAAAACGATTATACAAGAAATAAAATAAGACTTGATGTTTTGCCGCTGTTAAGACAAATAAATCCTGCGGCAGATGAAGCCGTCAACCGACTGTCCGACTTAGCAGAGTCAGAAACCAGACATTTAAAGCAAGAGTATTTAACGGTACTGAACAACAGTAAAACCGATAAGGGACTTGATACGGCAATGCTTAAAAACTGTGATGATTATCTTTTGTCGGCGGTGCTGAAAGCTGCCGTACAGGAGCTTTTTGGTATTACACCCGAGAAAAAGCATATAGACCTGCTTAAAAATGCAGTACGAAGTGAAGGCGGCGCAGTTGAAGTAAGAAAAAACAAAACAATTAAATATGTAAACGGAATACTTGTTTTTAACGATAATTCTAATTATGAACAATCACAGCCTGTTGATGACTTTGAGATAAAAGATATACAATTGGGTAATACTTATTGGTATAAAGAAAAGTATTATACTTTTTCCGAAAAAAAGGTGGATTTGACAGTACCTGAACGTAAAATTTACAAAAAGTTATTAAATGACAGGATAAGCTGTGATATAATAACGGGTGATGTACTATTCAGGAACAGAAGAAGCGGAGATCATTTCAAGCAGTTTGGCAGAAATTGTACCAAAAGTGTAAAAAAGCTTTTTACCGAGCTGAAAATACCGGCGGAGAAACGCAATGATATTCTGATGCTTGCCAAGGGCAGCGATGTTCTTTGGATTGAGGGTATCGGCATATCCGAAAAAGCGGCGGTCAAATCTCCGGGGGATATGTTTTTTACTATTGAGGCAGGGGAAGAAAAAAATGCTTAACGATATTTCAAAAATCATGTTTGATGAAAAACAAATCGATGATATGGTTGAGAAGCTTGCAGACAGAATAAACAGCGATTACAAGGGCAAGCAGATAATTTTGGTAGGACTTTTAAAGGGTTCTGTTGTATTTTTGTCTGACCTTATGCGAAAAATAACAGTGCCGTGTAACATTGACTTTATGATAGCGTCAAGCTATGGTTCGTCAACTGTTTCAAGCGGTAATGTAAAGATAAGCCGTGATCTTTCCGATAGTATCGAAGGAAAAAACGTGATAATTGTTGAAGATATTGTTGACAGCGGCAATACTTTGAGCTGTCTTCTGGAACTGCTGAAATGCAGAAAGCCCGAAAGTCTGAGGCTTTGTTCTCTGCTCAGCAAGCTCTCACGCAGAGAAAAGGAAGTTTATATAGATTATCTGGGTACAGAGATACCCGATGAATTTGTTGTGGGTTACGGACTTGACTACAACGAGCTTTATCGTAATCTGCCGTATTTGTGTGTATTAAAGCCCGAAGTTTATTCGGCGTAATATATTGTGTTACATATTGGTTAAGGAGTGAATGTTTCTTTGGAGAATAACAATAAAAATAATAACGAAAACAACAATAAGAAAAATAACAACAGCACAAGCAATAAAGAAAAAGGTTGGAAGGGTATATTGATCGGTATTGTTTTTCCTGTGCTGATTTTGCTTATTGCAGGTGCATTTGCTCTGAACACACCCAAAGACGAATATAAATATTCCGAAATTATGGATATGTTTGAGCAGGATCAGGTTGAATCCTTTGAGCTTAAAGCAGAAAGCGGCGAGCTGAAGATCAAGCTGAAGGATAAGACAGAAAAGATCACTTTTTCTCTTGCATATCCTCAGCGTTTCCTCGATGATGTCAAGGATTACATCAATACACCCGACAGCAAAATAAAATACGATATTGACCGCTCTGTTGACAGCGCTATTTTGTGGTCGGTAATACCTAATATCGGCTTGATAATTATACTTGTTGTTATTTGGATAATAATCATGAAACGTATGTCGGGTACGTTCGGCGGTGATAAATCGCTGACGTTCGGCAAAGCAAGAGTAAAAAATTCAGGCGACGGCGACAAGAAAAATGTTTTTGACGATGTTGCCGGCGCAGACGAAGAAAAAGAAGAGCTTCAGGAAATTGTTGAGTTCCTCAAAAATCCGGATAAGTTCAATACACTCGGTGCAAGAATACCTAAGGGCGTTCTTCTTATGGGACCTCCGGGTACAGGTAAAACCTTGCTTGCAAGAGCAGTTGCCGGAGAGGCAGGAGTGCCGTTTTTCTCAATTTCCGGTTCGGACTTTGTTGAAATGTTTGTCGGTGTAGGTGCCTCAAGAGTAAGAGATCTGTTCGAGCAGGCGAAGAAAAACGCTCCGTGTATTATCTTTATAGACGAGATCGACTCCGTAGGCCGTCAGAGAGGCACGGGTCTTGGCGGCGGTCATGACGAGCGTGAGCAGACCTTGAACCAATTGCTTGTTGAAATGGACGGATTTGACGCAAATATCGGCGTTATTATGATAGCCGCAACAAACCGCCCCGATATTCTCGACCCGGCTCTTATGCGTCCGGGCAGATTTGACAGACAGATAGTAGTAGGCAGACCCGATATTAAGGGCAGAGAAGAAATACTTAAAGTTCATGCGAAGAATAAACCGCTTGCACCGGATGTTGAACTTAAAGTAATTGCACAGCAAACAGCAGGCTTTACGGGTGCAGACCTCGAAAATATCCTCAACGAAGCAGCACTTCTGGCTGCAAGACGTGACCGCAAGGCTATTACTATGAGCGAGATAGAAGAGGCGACTGTTAAGGTAGTTGTAGGTACAGAAAAGCGTTCAAAGGTAATGACAGATAAGAACAAGCGCATTACAGCATATCATGAAACAGGTCATGCGATTGCTCATTATTTCTGTGAAACTCAGGACGATGTACACCAGATCTCGATCATTCCGAGAGGCTTTGCAGGCGGTTATACAATGTCGCTGCCGAGCGAAGATAAGATGTACAACACCTATACAGAAATGAAAGAAGAGATAGTTGTACTTTTGGGCGGACGTGTTGCCGAACAGCTTATCTTTAACGATATTTCAACAGGTGCGTCAAACGATATTGAAAGAGCAACCGATATTGCACGTTCTATGATAACCAAATACGGTATGAGCAAAAAGTTAGGTCCTATTACATTCGGTGAAAGCTCCAACGAAGTGTTTATCGGCAGAGATATGGGTCATGTCAAGAATTATTCCGAAAAGGTTGCCGCTCAGATAGACGAGGAAATATTCTCTGTTGTACAAGAGGGCTACGAAAAGGTCACAGAGATATTGTCTGAAAATATCGAGAAGCTTCACGAGGTTGCAAAAATACTCCTCGAAAAGGAAAAGCTTTCTGGTGAAGAGTTTACAGCAATAATGAAGGGCGAATATGACCCCGATAAGGATTATTCCGATACAGCTAAATCGGAAGAAACAAAGAAAGATGATACAGATGATATAGCAGAAGAAAAGCTTGACGAAACAAAGCACGATCCTGAAAAAAAGGAAGAGAGCGAGAAGAAAACAGAAAGAAAGCTTTTCGGCAGATCTGAGAAGAAGGAACAAAAAAAGACGTCTAAAAAGGACGATAAGAAATAATACTATTTCACAATTATCTGGGGGGCATTTTGATATAAAATGCCCCTTACTATGATTTATCAACAATGAGGTGACATATGTCTGAAAAGAATATAACAGTAAAAGGTGCGAGAGTGAACAATCTAAAGAATATAGATGTAACGATACCGCGTGACAAGCTTGTAGTTATAACAGGCTTGTCGGGTTCGGGAAAATCTTCTCTTGCGTTTGATACAATATACGCAGAGGGCAGAAGAAGATATGTTGAATCGCTTTCGTCTTATGCACGTATGTTTTTGGGGCAGGTAGATAAACCCGATGTAGATAGTATCGACGGATTGTCGCCGTCTATCTCTATCGACCAGAAAACGACCTCGCAGAATCCACGTTCAACTGTCGGAACAGTTACCGAGATATATGACTATCTGAGACTTTTATACGCCCGTATAG
>Ga0352976_1013594_pt1 | contig 10383 bp, 9 predicted proteins | sample Cowrumrumenfluid_FD_205949 | JGI IMG/M metagenome (GOLD analysis project Ga0352976, IMG submission 205949) | Metatranscriptome of Cow rumen microbial communities from the University of Illinois at Urbana-Champaign, USA - Cow X-1 rumen fluid... | ecosystem: Host-associated > Mammals > Digestive...
CGGAGATTGAGATGTCTATTATCTCAGATAACCGTGAGATTGTGAACATGCAACATAGAGTAGGTATCCGTACTATTCTGCTTTGAATACATGTTGAGGATATGTGGTTCTTGGAAATAGCGTATCAGAGATTGTAATTCTAAGCTTCTTGGCTAATTTTCTCTAGAAGAAGTAAGATCGAAAAAGAAACTCTAGGAGGTTTGGGTGTTGAGTGTCGTCTCGATTAGCCTGATATGAACCATGTTTGATAAGACGTCATATTTAAGGGGTGGTCGGTAGATCGAAGTTATTTAAGCATGGCATATCATCAGGTCATGCATATGGAAAACTGTGTAAAGATGCATGTATTTGAGACAAGTGAACGATGTATAGTACGTCTGTAAATTTTGAGAATTTCAAATTGTTTATATATGCATGTTAATTAAATTATTTCGCTATGTTGTAAAGGTGTATTGATATTATATATAAATACATAAAAATTTTAAAAAATATCGCATTATTATATATAATATAGTGTTATAACAAATATGAAAGATAAAAACAAAGAAATACACGCACGTAAAATACAAGTAAAAAGAGGAAGTCAAGTTGAAAAAGAACTTGACTACAATATGTTTTTATCTAAAAATTTATCAAACACATGTATCTATACTCAACGAAGTGTTTTTTTCGCAAAAAGAGATTGTCAAGACCCCGAATTAAAAAGTGGGATGAAGTCATTTATAAGCAATAGAGAACTGATTAAAATGCTTCAAGATTCAAACCAAGTTGACTATCGTGCTTTGCCATCTATTGTTGCTCAACAAGTATGTAATCAAGTATGTGATGAATTTATATCATTCTTTAAAAAGTTAAAGAATGGTGATAAAACAGCTAGAATACCTAAATATAAAGATAAGGTAAAAGGTCGTAACAAACTTTCTTATCCGAAAAATGCAATATCAATTACGGAACTTAGAAACGGATATATAAAATTATCCGGTATAAATACCAAATTCAAAATTCCTGATGGTATTGACTATAAAGATATTCAACGTGTTGATATTGTTAAAAAATCATCTCATATTGAAGTTATTGTAATGTATAAAGTTCCAAAAGTTGAACTTAAAGAAAAGAATAACCGTTATATGGGGGCTGATTTAGGTTTAAACAACCTAATTACTATAGTATCAAATGTTAAGGGGATAACCCCAATCATCTTTGATGGTAGACCGATTAAAGCAATGAATCAGTTTTATAATAAATCTGTATCAGAACTGCAATCTAAATTAACTAAAAAAGGGAAAGAAAAGTATACATCGAATAAAATTTACTCGATAACGAGAAACCGTTATAACAAAATTAATGATTATTTTCATAAAATATCTACGTATTTAATCAATCAAGCAGTTTCCAATGGTATTACTGCCATATTCATAGGATTGAATAAAGAATGGAAACAAGAGATTAAACTTGGAAAGGAAAATAATCAAAAATTTGTTCAGATACCTTTTGATGACTTAATTAGTATGATAACTTATAAAGCTAAAGATAAAGGCATAGATGTTATAACAACTGAAGAATCCTATACATCAAAATGCTCGTTTTTTGATAATGAGGAAATGTGTCATCATGATAAATATCAAGGAAAACGAATTAAAAGAGGATTGTTTAAGACTTCATATGGAAAAACTATTAACAGTGATGTTAATGGTGCTTTGAATATTATTAGAAAAGTAATTCCTACGTTTAGCTGTGAAACAGCAAAACTGGAAGTAGCGGATGTGGCGAATCCTTTAAGAATTTCGTTTAGAAACGGAAATTTATTTCAAGCTTCTAAACGAATGTGCTTATAAATGTTGTAAATTTGTATCAATACATCTTTACAACAAAGCCAATTATTTAATTGAGTTGAAAAAGGAAAATAGAGGAGATCTCTTCATCGGACAACCTGGTGGTTTCCTCACCGCAGATATTATGACAAAGCTTATTGCGAAAAATCTACGTAAAGTATACAAAGAGAGAGAAGTTGTAAAGAATGTAAGTTTGGAAGTATCCTCCGGCCAGATAGTTGGTTTGCTTGGGGCAAATGGAGCAGGTAAAACAACTTCGTTTTACATGATTGTTGGTATTATAGCCAATAACGGCGGGCAGGTTTTCATTGATGACAGTGAAATTACAGATCTTCCAATGCACCAAAGAGCTCGATATGGATTAGGATATTTGCCTCAGGATGCCTCCGTGTTTCGAAAACTAACCGTGGAGGAGAATCTGCTTGGCGTTTTGGAACTTAATACCAAATTAACCAAAAAGCAGCGGATGGATAAGGTTAATAAAATTCTTGATGAATATCAGATAGACCATATAAGAAAAAGTTTAGGTATGAGTCTATCTGGAGGAGAGAGAAGAAGAGTTGAAATAGCTAGATCTCTTGTTTTAGATCCTAAGTTTATTCTTCTTGATGAACCTTTTGCCGGTATTGATCCGAAGTCGGTTAAAAATATTACAGAAATAATTTTAGGCCTAAGGGATCGAGGTATAGGTGTTTTAATAACAGATCATAATGTTCGTGAGACACTGGCTGTTTGTGAAATGGCATATATAGTTGATGATGGTGCGGTAATAGCATCAGGAACTCCTGAACAAGTGATTGCAAATCAAGATGTAATCACTAAATATCTAGGTTCTGACTTCAAATTGAAATAGGAAAATATCTTGTAATGGCTTTATCTCAGGGACTTGTTCAAAAATTATCAACCAGTTTGGCAATGACTCCTCAGTTGCAGCAGGCTATTAGACTGCTGCAGTTGTCTACTGTTGAACTAGAACAGGAAATCCAAAAAGCTGTTGAGGAAAATCCTCTGCTTGAATTGGATGATGGTAGTGAAGAAAGAGCATTAAATAACGATAATTCCGATAACGAGCAAAAAATCAATGAAAATATCATTAAAGAAAACGGATCTGAGAATGTCGTTGATGTTTTTGAAGCGAATACTGCAGATACTGTAACAGCATTGGAATCAAGCAATCTTCCTCCTGAAAATGATGCTCCGTTGGATACAACGTGGGAAAATAACTCATGGGAGGAGGGAATGACCTCATCTCATCGTGTTTCGTCTTCATTGATGGATGATAGTGAATTTGAGTATCAGGGCGAAACTATAGAGACTCTTAAGGATCATTTGCTTTGGCAGTTGAATTTGTCACCTTTTACAGAAGTTGATAATGCTATAGCTAAAGCTGTGATAGACGCAATTGATGACAATGGTTACTTAACAGAAGATGTCGATTCTATCATAGTGGCTGCAAAAAATTTACTACTTGAACAGCGCATTTCTGAAGGAACGTTAGATTATGATGAAATGGACATTGATGCTGAGTTGTCAAAAATTGATATCGAGGAAATTGATGTCAAGATTGTTATAACTAGAATACAGCATTTTGAGCCGGTCGGAGTTGCTGCTAGAAATATGCAGGAATCATTGAAAATTCAATTAGAACAGTTGCATGTGGATGATCCAATGTGTGAAAGAGCTTTGGATATTGTCAATAATCATATTTCTCTTCTTGCTTCAAAGGATTACAGAACATTGCTGCGAAAGGTTGGAGGAAGTGAGGAAGAACTGCGTAAGGTTCTGAAATTGATTAAGAGCTTGGATCCTAATCCTGGTGCTCAGTATTTTCATGATGATTCCCAGTATGTAAAACCTGATGTAATAGTGAAGAAAATAAAAGGACAGTGGATAGTGGATTTAAATCCTGAATGTTCTTTTAAGTTAAGGGTCAACCAGGCTTATGCTGATATTGATCAGCATTGTTCTTCGGGTAATGATGTTCAGTACATTCGATCTCATCTGAACGAGGCTAAATGGTTGATCAAAAGCCTTGAAACAAGGAATGAAACTTTGCTAAAAGTTGCAAGGTGCATTGTTCGCTATCAAGAGGATTTCCTGGAGTTCGGACCTGAAAAAATGAAGCCTCTTATTTTAAGTGAGATTGCTCAGGATGTCGGGGTTCATGAGTCTACTATTTCTCGTGTAACCACTCAGAAGTTTATGCATACCCCGCGCGGTATTTTTGAATTGAAATACTTTTTTTCAAGTCATGTGGGTACAGATGTAGGGGGTGAGTGCTCTGCAACTGCTGTACAAGCTAAAATCAAGAAATTGATCTCTCAAGAAAATCCTAAGAAACCTCTGTCGGACAGCGCAATATCCGAAATATTGACCCGTGACGGCATCATTGTTGCCAGAAGGACTGTCGCAAAATATCGTGAATTCATGAATATTCCAACATCGAGTCAAAGAAAACAGTTTTGAGATCTCGGTACGATTATTCCCTTATATAAATCCAATTAATGTGAACACTGTTCTAATTTATTTTTTTCAGTTGGGGTATCATAATCCTAGGGCTGGGATTCGTTACGGTACAGCAGCCTGGGCGATTTTATAACAATAATTATAAGAATAAGGATAGCGAGTATGCAAATTACAGTAAAAGGACATAACGTAGATGTAACTCAAGCTTTGAATGACTATGTGAATGATAAGTTTACCAAAAAAATTGATAGACAGTCAGATGGTATTAAAGCAATTCAGGTTACGCTTTCAGTAGAAAAAACAGAGCAAAAGGCAGAAGCTGTAATCGATGTGGTTGGTGATACATTCCATACCGAAGCAATAGAGCAGGATTTATATGCGGCAATCGATGTGTTATTGGATAAAGTCGTGCGTATAATTGTAAAACATAAAGAGAAACAGCAAAAATAATATATTGTTATGCTTATCGAAAACATATTAACTCTTCAGTGTGTAAGAGCAAATGTTGATTGTTTAAGCCGCAAGAAAGTTTTGGAATTGATTAGTAAGATAGCTGCTGAAAGGTTAGAAGAGGAACCTCAGCGGCTATTTGATTCTATCTATGCTAGAGAAAAATTAGGCAGTACAGGCATTGGGAACCAGGTTGCTATTCCACATTGTTCAACAAGAAAGGCTTCAAAGTTTGTTGGTGTACTGGTGACATTGACGTCTCCCATCGATTTCAGTGCCATTGATAATTTGCCGGTAGATGTTTTCTTTGCACTATTTTATCCGCATGAATCGACGGATTATTCAAAATGTCTTGAGGAAATAAGCAAAAAACTGGAAGACAAAGAACTTATCAGATTGTTAAAAACAGCAACTAGTGATGCCGATTTATATGATAAAATAGTTCGGTACAAGTAGTCTGAGTGGCAGCGTTGACGTTGTAGTGAGTGACGTAAATGGAATTGGTTATTGTTAGCGGTCGTTCTGGTGCAGGAAAGACAGTGGCCTTGAGATGTATAGAGGATTTAGGTTATTACTGTGTTGATAACCTGCCGGTTGTCCTTCTTCCTAATCTAGTGGAAATTTCAAGAGGAAAGTATGATCGTATCGCAGTTAGCATTGATGTGAGGAATCTTCCTACTGATCCTAATTCCGTTCATGAAGTTCTGCAGACAATTCAGCAAGTTGACGAGTTGAAAATTGTAAGTCTTTTTATTGATGCGGATGATGCGATCCTGATCAAACGTTATTCTGAAACTAGACGTATCCACCCTTTAACAAAACTAGGAAATTTTACGCTTGAGCAGGCAATAAAGCAGGAATCAAGTCTGCTGGCTCCGTTGTCAACCTACACAGATTTGAGAATAGATACCGGTAATTTAAATATCTATTCTCTGAGTGAGATTATTACTACACGTCTTCTTGGCCGTAAGTCAAAGGAACTTGTTATAGTCATAGAGTCTTTTGGATTTAAAAATGGGAATCCTAAGGATGCTGATTTTGTATTTGATGCTAGGTTTCTTCCTAATCCTCATTGGATCCCTAAGCTTAGATCTCTTACCGGGCTTGATGAAGCAGTAATCGAATATCTGAAATCTAAAGAGGAAGTTGTTGAGTTCATTAATCAGATAGATGTGTTCATTAATAACTGGCTTCCTCAGATAGAAAGGAACAATAGAAGTTATCTGACAGTCGCCATCGGCTGCACGGGTGGGCAGCATCGTTCTGTGTATATCGCAGAACAGCTGGCGGAGAGATTTAAAAATCGTAATAAGACAGTGCAGATAAGACATCTGTCTTTGGAAAATACTCTTAAAATTAAAAACAAGTAGTCTTTCTATAAAAATTAATGCGCGGAAAACTGTTGCTTATTTGCTCAGAATAGTGAATTTTGTGAGACGTGCATCAACTCTTGACTTATTAATTTATTCATTGTATGATTCATTGCCTTTAGTTTTATAAGGTAAAGATTTTTTTTGTATAGTGTATTTTAGGAGCTTTTTTAATGGCAACTATAAACCAACTAGTACGTAAACCACGTGTTAGAAAGGTAACTAAGTCTGCAGTTCCTGCATTGGCTGGATGCCCACAGAAACGCGGTGTTTGTACTCGTGTGTATACTACAACTCCAAAGAAACCGAACTCTGCAATGAGAAAAGTTTGCCGTGTTCGTTTAACAAACGGTTTTGAAGTTACATCTTATATTGGTGGTGAAGGTCATAACCTTCAGGAGCACTCTGTTGTGTTAATTCGTGGTGGTCGTGTTAAAGATTTACCAGGTGTTAGATATCATACTATTCGTGGTTCTTTAGACTGCGCTGGTGTGAAAGATCGTAAACAGGGTCGTTCAAAGTATGGTGTTAAGAAGCCTAAGGCTTAATGGTTCCCCATTAAGTAAGGCCAAACGTTGTACTTGTATTTAATTTAGTTTTGGGTAAAACCTGAAGTTTAAGAGGAATAAAAATGCCTAGACGTCGTGAAGTCGGTCAACGCAAAATACTGCCTGATCCAAAGTTTGGTTCAGAATTATTAGCAAAATTCATTAATGTAGTAATGGTAGACGGTAAAAAGTCAGTTTCCGAAAGCATTGTTTACGGTGCTTTGGATATCATTGCTGATAAAAAAGAAAAGAGTCGTGATGATTATCAACAGGTTTTGGCAATCTTTGTTGAAGCTTTAGATCATATTCGTCCTACTGTCGAAGTTAAGTCTCGTCGTGTTGGTGGTTCAACCTACCAGGTTCCTGTTGAAGTTCGTCCTGCTCGTAGGGATACTTTAGCTATGAGATGGTTGGTGGATGCTGCACGCAATCGCGGTGAAAAATCCATGGCTCAGCGCCTTGCTGGTGAGTTATTAGATGCATCAGACAATAAAGGTAGTGCTGTGAGAAAACGTGAAGATGTTCATCGCATGGCTGAAGCTAACAAAGCTTTCGCTCACTATCGTTGGTAGAATATTAATCTATGCGGCATGGTTGTTATATAAACGATCATGCTTTGTACTTTAGACAAGAGGAAATCATAGTGACTCGTGAAACCCCTATAGAATTATATCGTAATATCGGTATATCTGCTCACATCGATGCAGGTAAGACAACTACAACAGAACGTATTCTGTTTTATACCGGTGTAAATCATAAACTCGGTGAAGTTCATGATGGTGCTGCAACTATGGACTGGATGGTTCAAGAGCAGGAGCGTGGTATTACCATTACTTCTGCAGCTACCACATGCTTCTGGAGCGGTATGGCTCACCAGTTCAAAAAACATCGTATCAATATCATCGACACCCCAGGCCACGTGGATTTTACAATCGAAGTAGAACGTTCAATGCGTGTTCTTGACGGTGCTGTAATGGTTTATTGTGCGGTTGGTGGAGTTCAGCCACAGTCAGAAACAGTATGGAGACAGGCTAACAAGTATCATGTACCACGTATTGCATTCATCAACAAGATGGACCGTACAGGTGCAAACTTCTTCCGTGCTGTTGAACAGATCAAAACTAAGTTGCGCGCTAACCCTGTTCCATTGCAGATCCCTGTTGGAGCAGAAGATTCATTTAAGGGTGTTGTAGATCTGATTAAGATGAAAGCAATTAAGTGGTCTGATGAAGATCAGGGTACCACCTTTGAATATGTTGATGTTCCAGAGGAATTAAAGGAACAAGCTGAAGAATATCGTCAGAATCTGATTGAAGCAGCTGCTGAAGCTGACGAAGCTCTGATGGAAAAATTCTTCGGAGGAGAAGAGTTAACTGAAGAAGAAATCAAGCAGGGTCTTCGCAAGAGAGTGTTGAACAATGAAATTGTTCCTGTAACTTGCGGTACTGCATTCAAATGTAAGGGTGTTCAGGCTATGCTTGATGCTGTTATTGAATACCTTCCTTCTCCTGTTGATGTACCTGCAATCAAGGGTGAAAAGCTTGATGGCACAGAAGACTGCAGACACTCTTCTGATTCAGAACCGTTCTCAGCATTGGCTTTCAAGATCGCAACCGATCCGTTTGTTGGTAACCTGACATTCTTCCGTTGCTATTCTGGTAAGGTTTCACAGGGTGACTTTGTATTCAATTCTGTTAAACAGAAGAGAGAACGTTTCGGTCGTATCGTACAGATGCATGCCAACAAAAGAAATGAAGTTACAGAAGTTTTAGCTGGTGATATAGCTGCTGCAATCGGTTTGAAGCAGGTAACTACCGGTGATACTCTCTGTGATGAAAACAACCCAATTATTCTTGAAAGAATGGAATTCCCAGAGCCAGTTATTTCTGTTGCAGTTGAACCAAAAACAAAAGCTGACCAGGAAAAAATGTCTCTTGCTCTGCAGAGATTAGCTCAAGAAGATCCTTCATTTAGAGTTCATACAGATGAAGAATCAGGCCAGACCATTATTGCTGGTATGGGTGAACTTCACCTAGATATTATCGTTGACCGTATGAAACGTGAGTTCAGCGTTGACGCTAATGTAGGTAAACCACAGGTTGCTTACCGTGAAGCTATTCGTGGCACTGTTGAGTCAGAAGGTAAGTACGTTCATCAGTCCGGTGGTCACGGTCAGTACGGTCACTGCTGGTTACGTATGGAACCGCTCGAGCCAGGTAAAGGATACGAATTTGTTAGTGAAATTGTTGGTGGTGTTATTCCTAAAGAATACATTCCTGCAATCGATAAAGGATGTCAGGAACAGATTAATACTGGTGTACTTGCTGGTTACCCTGTTGTTGACATTAAGGTTACAGTATTCGATGGTTCTTTCCATGAAGTTGACTCCTCCGAAGCTGCATTTAAGACTGCTGCCTGCCAGGCATTCAAGTCTGGTTTCATGAAGGCTTCACCAGTTTTACTTGAACCAATTATGAAGGTTGAAGTTGAAACTCCTGAGGATTACATGGGCGATGTTATCGGTGACTTGAACAGACGCCGCGGTATCGTTGAAGGTATGGAAGAAGGTTCAACTGGTGGTAAGATTGTTCACGCTCTCGTTCCACTGGCAGAAATGTTTGGTTATGCAACTGATTTGCGTTCCCAGACACAAGGTCGTGCTTCATATGTAATGGAATTCGGTAAGTATGCTGAAACTCCTAAGCAGATCGCTGATGCTGTAATTGAAGCTCGTCAGGCTAAGTAATAATTAGTTTAGCTACTCAATTTTTAATAATTGAGTAGTGTTTTAAAAATTTATAAATTAAGGAAAAAATCGTGTCAAAGGAAAAATTTGAACGTAGTAAAACCCACGTTAACGTAGGTACAATCGGTCACGTAGACCATGGTAAAACAACTTTAACCGCTGCTATTACTAACGTATTAGCAAAACACTTCGGCGGTGAAGCAAAAGCATTCGATCAGATCGATAATGCTCCTGAAGAAAAAGCACGTGGTATCACCATCAACACNTCACACGTTGAATATGATACTGAAAACCGTCACTATGCACACGTTGACTGCCCAGGTCACGCTGACTATGTAAAGAACATGATCACCGGTGCAGCACAGATGGATGGAGCAATTCTGGTAGTAGCAGCAACCGATGGTCCAATGCCACAGACCCGTGAGCACATTCTGTTAGCTCGTCAGGTAGGCGTACCATACATCATCGTATTCCTGAACAAATGTGATATGGTTGATGATGAAGAATTGTTAGACCTGGTAGAAATGGAAGTTCGTGAACTGTTAAGCGAATACAAATTCCCAGGCGATGATACCCCAATCATCCGTGGTTCTGCACTTAAAGCTCTTGAAGGCGATCCAAAGTGGGAAGAAAAGATTATCGAATTGGCTAAGACACTGGACAGCTACATTCCAGACCCAGTTAGAGAACTGGATAAGCCATTCCTGTTACCAATTGAAGACGTATTCTCAATCTCCGGTCGTGGTACTGTAGTAACCGGTCGTGTAGAAAGAGGTGTCGTAAAGGTTAACGATGAACTTGAAATCGTAGGTATCAGAGAAACCCAGAAGACAACATGTACAGGTGTTGAAATGTTCAGAAAGATTCTGGACGAAGGTCGTGCAGGTGAAAACATCGGTGTTCTGTTACGTGGTACCAAGAGAGACGAAGTTGAACGCGGACAGGTACTTGCGAAACCAGGTACAATCACT
>Ga0352976_1036079_pt1 | contig 10365 bp, 9 predicted proteins | sample Cowrumrumenfluid_FD_205949 | JGI IMG/M metagenome (GOLD analysis project Ga0352976, IMG submission 205949) | Metatranscriptome of Cow rumen microbial communities from the University of Illinois at Urbana-Champaign, USA - Cow X-1 rumen fluid... | ecosystem: Host-associated > Mammals > Digestive...
GACAAGATTTAGGGGTACAAGGAAGGTGAGAGAAATGGGCGAAGTCTTATCCCAAGACGAGATTGATAATTTGCTGGCAGCAATGAACAGTGGAGACTTCGACACGAAGGACATAAACGAAGACGAAAATAAAAGTGTTAAAGTTTATGACTTTGCGAGACCATCAAAGTTTTCAAAGGAACATCTGAGAACTTTAGAGATTATTTTCGAACACTATGGACGTTTGTTATCTACGAACTTGCCGGCTTATTTTCGAAAATCGGTTCAGGTAGAGGTTATGAACTCGGAAGCGATAACGTATTCCGAATTTTCAAATGCTCTTTCCAATCCTGTAATATTGAGTGTAGTGAGTATTTCACCGTTAGAGGGGAATATTATATTGGAATTAGCAGATAATCTTGGGTACGCTGTAATTGATCGAATGCTTGGTGGAAGCGGAAAACCTTTGGAAAAAAATAGGGATTTTACCGAGGTTGAGCTTATTATTGTAGAACGTATCATGAATGTTTGTACGAATTTGTTGATTGAACCGTGGGAAAGTGTGGTCAGCATAGAACCAAGATTAGAGAGAATTGAGACGAATTCACAGTTTGCACAAATTATTTCTCCTAGTGAAATGATTGCCATCATTACAATGAATATATGTATTGGCGCAGTTGAGGGATTGATGAATGTGTGTATTCCGTATTCTACTGTAGAAAATGTCATTGACAAGTTGAATACTAAGTATTGGTATTCAAGTATGCAGGTGAAGGATGAACAGATTTATCAGGAGATGATAGAACATACCATCTCAAAAGCCAATATACCAATTAAAGCGGTATTGGGAAAAAGTACCATTTCAGTTAATGATTTTGTGAATATTCAGGTAGGGGATATTATTCGCCTAAATACGAAGACAGATGAAGAACTAAATGTCTACGTGGGAAATATAAATAAGTTTACTGCATTGCCTGGTGCGTCGTCAGATAAGTATGCAGTCAGACTTACTTCAGTGATAAGGGAGGAAGAATAACATGGATGGAATGCTATCCCAAGAGGAGATTAATGCTCTTTTAAGCAGTGATGGTGCCGAAGCGGCACCGGCACAAACTGAAAATGTTCTTACTGACGAAGAGAAAGATGCAGTAGGGGAGATAGCGAATATCTGTATGGGGAGTGCGGCTACCACATTAGCTATGTTGGTTAATAGCCGGGTGGATATTACGACTCCTACAGTCTCAATCGTTACGTTAAATGAATTGTCATCTAGATTTGGACGACCATGTGTCTTTGTTCAGATTTCTTATATCGAAGGATTAGACGGAAGTAATGTTCTGATTTTAGATGAGAGAGATGTTAAGGTTATTACCGAGTTGATGATGGGAAATGATGGTAGCAGTATTCCGGATGAGTTGACGGATTTACACTTGTCAGCCATTAGTGAAGCTATGAACCAAATGATGGGGGCTGCGTCCACTTCGTTATCATCAATGTTAGAAAAAAAAGTGGATATTAGTCCACCGAAGGCTAGTCTGATTGATTTAAGTGACTCCATTCAGGATGAAATAACAGAATTCTTACAAGGTGAGTTTGTTATGGTGGCGTTTCGAATGGAAATCGGAGATATCGTTGATAGTCAGATTATGCAGCTGTATCCGATGAGCTTTGCAAAAGAGTTGTTTACGAAGTTTTCAGCAGGACAGGGGGATGCTTCAGAAGCAGCTCCGGCGGCAGAACCTGCTCCGGCAACTCCTGCTAGCGAGCCTCAGCCAATGGCACAGGGACAGCCAATGGCACAGGGACAGCCAATGACACAGGAACCATCAATGATGCAAGGACAACCAATGATGCAAGGACAACCAATGATGCAAGGACAACCAATGATGCAAGGACAACCGATGATGCAGGGACAACCGATGATGCAGGGGCAACCAATGTATGGTATGCCAATGCCGGATGTAAATATACAGCCTGTTCAATTCCAACAATTTACGCAGGCGATTGTTCCACTTAATCAACAGGAAAACATTGAGTTGATTATGGATGTTCCGTTGGAGGTAACTGTAGAACTTGGTAGAACAAACAAATCTATCAAGGAGATTTTGGATTTTTCACCTGGTACTATTATAGAGTTGACAAAACTTGCAGGTGAACCAATTGATGTATTAGTAAACGGCAAGTTTGTTGCCAAAGGGGAAGTGGTTGTAATCGAGGAAAACTTCGGTGTAAGGCTGACTGAGATTATAAAATAAAAAGGGATAAGGAGAGATTAAGTTATGGCTAAAAATATTTTAATTTGTGATGATGCAGCATTTATGCGAATGATGATTAAGGACATTCTTACTAAGAATGGTTACGGTGTAGCGGGGGAAGCCGAGAATGGATTAAAGGCAGTTGAAAAGTATAATGAGACTAAGCCTGATCTAGTAATGATGGATATTACCATGCCAGAGATGGATGGTATCCAGGCGCTTAAGAAAATTAAAGAAGCTGATGCGAATGCAACAGTTATCATGTGTTCTGCCATGGGACAGCAGGCAATGGTAATTGAGGCAATTCAGTCTGGAGCTAAGGATTTCATTGTTAAACCATTCCAACCGGACCGAGTATTAGAAGCAATCAAAAAATGGGTGGGTTAATTTATGTTTTTACTTTCGATAGGAAATACGACGGATAATTATTTACGACTGATAGGAACCTTGTTTGTATTTATTGTAGTCTTGGTTGTTGCATATTATGTGACAAGGTTGATTGGACAAAAAGAACAAGGAATGATTGGAAATAAGAATATCCGAATTATTGAAGGGTATCGAATGGGGACAAATAAATCTGTACAGATTGTTAAGGTAGGAAATAAATATTTTGTCTTGGGTGTAGGAAAAGACGAAATATCATATTTAGGAGAGGTAAATGAAGAGGAATTAGTTTTCCCTGAAAATACCATAAAGCCTTTGCCGGAATTTAAAGATATTCTGGCAAAGGCAAAAGAAAAAATTCCTACAAAAAATAAGCGAGAGTAAAGGTTGGTTAAGCATGTTTAAAATGATGAGAAGACTGGGTGTGATTACTGCTAGAATTTGTGTTCTTTTATTTTGCGTGTGTTTTCTGACCTTTTTTTTCGTACCAAAAACTAGCGCAGATATGACAGTAATTCATGCTACAGAAGTTGATGAAATTGATGGAAGTGGGACTTTGGATTCAGAGAACGGAGATGCTTTTAATCTGAGTATTTCATCCAATGATGATAGTACGTCGTTAAGTAGTTCGCTTAAGATACTTCTTGTTCTTACAGTAATATCTCTTGCACCATCTATCCTAATTCTTATGACATCTTTCACAAGAATTTTAGTGGTGTTACATTTTACGAGAATGGCTCTTGGAACACAATCCACGCCTCCAAATCAGGTACTTATCGGATTGTCGTTATTTCTGACATTGTTTATTATGGCTCCTGTTTTTAATCAGGTGAATGAACAGGCAATCCAGCCATTTAATAACCATGAGATTACACAGGAACAGGCGTTGGAAAGAGGTATGGAACCTATGAGAACCTTTATGCTTGGACAGACAGATCGTAAAGATTTAAAGACATTTCTTGAAATATCAGGTACCAAAGCAGAAGATTTAGGTGAATCAGTGGATAATATTCCAACCACAACTATTATTCCAGCGTTTATTATCAGTGAATTGAGAAAAGCGTTCATTATTGGATTTTTGATATATCTTCCGTTTATTATCATAGACATGGTTGTAGCATCAACACTTATGTCAATGGGTATGATGATGTTACCTCCAACTACGATTTCTATGCCATTTAAAATATTATTGTTTATTATGGCTGACGGATGGAGTCTGATTATTGGGCAGGTTGTCAAAACCTTTTACTGACGTGGTTAGTATATAAGAGAGGTGAAGTAAATGACACAGGATACTGTTGTTAATATTACATTGGCTACGGTATGGTTGATACTAAAGGTAGCGGCACCAATGTTACTAGTGTCATTGTGTGTAGGTTTGATTGTTAGTATTTTTCAAACTGTTACGTCTATTCAGGAACAAACGCTTACGTTTGTACCAAAATTTTTGGCAATTCTTCTTACGATAGTTATTTGTGGAGGTTGGATTATGAATAATCTGGTGACTTTCATGACGGAACTGTATAAGAATTTTAGCGTTTACATAAGATAGTACACAATAAGTCCAGAAATAAAGAGGGGTTCGAAGTATGAATTTTACCATTGATGATCTTGAGTTTTTTCTTTTAATATTGGTTCGAATTTCGGGCTTCGTATTTACAGCTCCATTTTTGAGTTTAACAAATGTCCCTCGAAGAGTACAAATTGGATTAAGTGTATTTATGGCAATTATCATGTTTGAATCTGTAAAACATACGACTTTGGAATATCAAGGAGTCATAGGATACGCAGGTTTAGTGATTACAGAGTTGTTTGTGGGATTGGTTATGGGATTTATTATGAATGGATGTATCCAAATATTAGCTTTTTCCGGTCAGATTATTGATATGGAAATTGGTTTTTCTATGGTTAATGTAATCAATCCTACGGCAAACATATCAGTAACCGTAACAGGAAATTTATACACATATTTTGTGATGCTTATGTTACTGGCTACGGATTTATATCGTTATATCATTACCGCAATAATTGATGCATTTCAATTTATTCCGGTTGGACAGGCTGTAATCCGAATTAGCATTTATCAATTGATGATTACTTTTATTAAAGATTATTTTGTGATTGGATTTCGGATTGTGCTACCGATGTTTGCTGCCACCCTGATGGTAAATGTTGTGTTAGGTGTACTTGCAAAGGTGGCTCCACAGATGAATATGTTTGTTATTGGTATGCAATTGAAAGTGCTGATTGGACTTATAATTATTGCGTTGGCAGCAAGCTATGTTCCTGTTGTTGCTGATTTGATTTATGGAGAAATGAGAACATTGGTAAAAGATACCGTTTCTTATTTTGCACCTTAAGTGTAGAGCATTATAGCAGAGAGTCGAGGGAGTGACTTGGAAGAAAATAAAAGAAAGTATTATTTGAGATATAACCTTCAATTATTTGCGAAAGAAGGACCTGGCGGAGAAAAGACAGAAGAGGCGACGCCAAAAAAACTTCAGGATGCCAGAAAAGAGGGGCAGGTTGCCAAAAGTACAGATGTAGTAACTGCATTTATGCTCTTGGGATTATTTGTAGGTTTAAAATTGTTTGTTGGGATGATTGGAAATCATTTTTTGGAGTATTTTACAAAGTATTACCAAAGTATTTCTGCAATTTCAGCAGAAGCATTTACAATCCAGACGGAAGAGAGTCTTTTAAAACAAGGAATTAAAGACGTAATTCTCCTTATGCTTCCGATTGCATTGGTTGCATATGTCGTAGCTTTTGGGCTGAATGTTGCACAAGTAAAATGGGCACCTACCATAAAACCGTTACAGCCCAAGTTTCATAAGTTGAATCCTTTGAAGGGAATGAAAAAACTTTTTTCAAAGGATAAGATTGTAGAGTTGTTAAAATCAATCGCTAAAGTTGGAGTTTTAAGTTATATAGTATATGATGAACTTAAGGACGAATATGGATTGCTATTTATGTTTTATAAATTTGAAATACCAACGGCCTTAGTTATTATAGGAAATTTAATTTTTACGATTGGTATTAAAATATCGGTTATGTTTTTTGTCATTGCATTGGCGGATCTTTTTTATCAAAAAAGAAAGTTTAAAGAAGATATGAAAATGACGAAACAGGAAGTTAAAGACGAGTTTAAAAGTACAGAAGGAGATCCTCATATCAAAGGAAAGATACGTTCCAAAATGAGAGAAGCTTCACAACGAAGAATGATGCAGTCAGTACCGGAAGCAGATGTGGTAATTACAAACCCTACCCATTTAGCGGTAGCATTAAAATACGACAGGGATTCTTCGTCAGCGCCGATTGTAGTTGCCAAAGGTGCAGATTATGTCGCTCAAAAGATAAAAGAAATTGCCAGAGAACATAAGGTTGAAATTGTTGAAAATAAACCTGTTGCGCGTATGCTATATTATAATGTGGATGTGGATCAGGAAATTCCACCGGAATTGTACCAGACAGTAGCTGAAATATTAGCTTATGTGTATGGGTTAAAGCAGCAACAGTTATAGATAAAATTAGGTAATGATTGGGAGAATGAGGAGTGCAAATTATAATTTGTTCTTTTCGTAAAGATGGATTTAAGGGAAAATAAAGAGGAGGAGAATAAGATGAAAAAAACAGATGCAGCTTTAGGTTTATTTTTACTATGTGCGATTGTTTTCTTTATTGTGCCAATTCCGACATTTTTATTGGATGTATTGCTGGCGTTAAATATCGCATTGTCACTTAGTATCTTATTCAATGCTCTTTTTTCGAAAGAAGCGTTATCAATGTCGAGTTTTCCGACATTATTGTTATTTACAACGATATATAGAATTTCGTTAAATGTGTCATCTACAAAATTGATTTTAACAAAAGCAGATGCTGGAAAGGTAGTAGAGACTTTTGGAAATTTCGTGGGAGGCGGAAGCCTTGTAGTAGGTGTAATTGTATTTGCAATTCTTGTGTTGATACAGTTCCTTGTTATTAACAAGGGTTCTGAACGTGTTGCAGAAGTATCAGCACGTTTCACATTGGATGCTATGCCTGGTAAACAGATGGCGATTGATGCAGATCTTAATACCGGTGCAATTACAGATGAGCAGGCGAAAGAGAGAAGACAAAAGATTCAGGATGAATCAAGCTTCTTTGGTGCTATGGACGGAGCTACGAAATATGTAAAAGGAGATGCCATAGCCGGACTTATTATTACTGTGATTAACCTTGTAGGTGGTTTGATTACGGGTGTTATGCTACAGGGAATGGATATCAATGACGCCATTGGAAAGTATACGATATTGACCATTGGTGATGGTTTAGTATCACAGATACCATCACTTTTGATTTCTTTATCTACTGGTGTTTTGGTTACGAAAGTTTCTAAGGAAGCAAATATATCAGAGATTGTTTTTGAACAGTTATTTTCTATTCCAAAAGTTTTGTTCTTTGTAGGAGGAAGTATGATTTTCCTCGGAATTACAACAGAACTTCCATTGATTGTTTTTGGTTTATATGGAATGGCATTTGTTGCAGCAGGTTTCTATATTAAGAGAAATCTTGGAGAAAAAGCAATCGAATCCGAGGTCTCTGAAGATGAAGAAGAGATAGAGGAAATCAGACGACCGGAAAATGTAGTTTCTTTATTGCAGGTAGATCCGATAGAATTGGAATTTGGATATGGTATTATTCCACTGGCTGATGTTAATCAAGGAGGAGACTTGTTGGACCGTGTGGTTATGATTAGAAGACAGGTTGCTTTGGAGCTTGGATGTGTTGTTCCGATGATTCGTTTAAGGGATAATATTCAGTTAAATCCTAACCAATATGTTATTAAAATAAAAGGTGTGCCGGTTAGCGATGGTGAGATTTTATTTGATCATTATATGGCTATGAATCCTGGATTTGTTGAAGAGGAAATCAGCGGTATTCCAACATTTGAACCATCGTTCCATCTTCCAGCAATATGGATTACGGAAAGTCAGAGAGAAAGGGCAGAATCACTCGGCTATACGGTTGTAGATCCGCCTTCTATCATTGCAACTCATTTGACAGAAGTAATTAGGGAGCATTTAGATGAACTTCTTACAAGACAGGATGTTCAAAACCTTATTAACAATGTTCAGGAGGCAAATTCTACATTGATTACAGAATTAGTGCCTAAGCTTTTAGGGGTTGGTGAAATACAGAAGGTGTTGCAGAATTTGTTGAGAGAAGGTATTTCTATTCGTGATTTGATTACGATTTTTGAAACATTGGCAGATTATGCACCTACTACCAGAGACACGGATGTACTTACGGAATATGCCAGACAAAATTTAAGACGTGCAATTTCAAATAAGTATTTTCCAGCCAACGAAACTACCAGTGTTGTGACATTGGATCCTAAGATAGAGCAGGATATCATGGGTTCTGTAAAACAAACGGAACAGGGAGCTTTTTTATCCTTGGATCCGGATGAAAAGCAGGCTATTATCAATGCAGTTCAGAAAGAAACTGCTAAACTGGAAGATTTGGGGAAAAATCCAATCGTTATTACTTCTCCGATTGTGAGAATGTACTTTAAAAAACTTACGGAAGATTATTTCAAGGATTTAATTGTAGTATCCTATAATGAAATAGAATCAAATGTTGAATTACAATCAGTAGGGATGGTGACAGTATAATGGTAATACGTAAATTTCAGGCAGAGACAGAGGAAGCAGCTATTTTACAAGCAAAGGAAGAACTCGGTAAAGATGCAATTGTGATGAATATTAAATTTGAAAAACCGAGAGGGCTTCGCAAATTTTTTAGAAAACCAAGTGTGGAAATAACAGCTGCAATTGATGATGAACCAAGTGTTAATACGGGGGAAGATATGCTTTCAAAGATGCAGGAAATTCAAAAAAATTTGGAAGCAGCAAAGAAAAAACAGGAACAGGAGCAAAAGAAAGATATCATTCCTGAGAAAGAACCGGAAAAAATGCAAAAGGATGATTTGGAGAAAAGTGCCAGTACAATAGCAATTGAGAACAGACTGGATAATTTACAGCAGATGCTGGAAAAACAAATGGAAACAGAAGATAAAAACCGTAAAGAAACAACAGATGAAGAAAATTCTGAAAAAACGGAAAAAAGTGATGAGACAAAAACAGATGCATGTATTCGACTTGTAAGGGAAAAATTAATCGGCAATGAAGTGGAAGAAAAATTTGCAGATGTTATTTTGGGAGAAATCAAAAAGACAATAAAGAAAGATACAACGATAGATCAGATTTTATCAAGTATTTATCAAAAAATCGTACTAAAGTTGGGACAGACAAAAGAAATTGAAGTGAGTGAAGAACAGCCTAAATATGTGTTTTTTATAGGGCCAACCGGAGTAGGAAAGACGACTACCATTGCTAAAATTGCTTCAAACCTCAAAATACAGAAAAAAGCAAAAGTTGGACTTATTACATCGGACACATATCGAATTGCTGCTGTGGAACAGTTAAGAACATATGCAAATATTTTGGGTATTCCGTTAAAAGTAGTTTATTCGGAAGAAGAGATGGCAGAAGCAAAAGAAGAATATAAAGATTATGATATTGTTTTGATTGATACCGCTGGACGTTCTCATAAAAATGCGGAGCAGACAGAAGATATTGAGCATTTGGTGAAAGTAGTTCCGGAAGAAGAAAGAGATGTGTATTTAGTTTTAAGTACAACAACCAAGTATAGAGATTTAGTAAAAATCACAGAAACATATTCAAAACTTGGAAAATACAATTTGATATTTACAAAATTAGACGAAACCTGTTGTATCGGAAACATTTTGAACATTAAAATGTTGACGGGAGTTGCATTGTCATATTCAACCTCAGGGCAAAATGTTCCTGATGATATTGAAAAAATCAATGCACAGAAAATTGCAAAGCAATTGTTAGGAGGTCAGTAGTATATGGATCAGGCAGAACAGTTAAGAAATATTGTAAAAATGCAATCCATACCACGTTCTGTTTCGAGAGTCATTACTGTAACTAGTGGAAAAGGTGGAGTAGGAAAAACCAGTATTGCTGTGAATTTAGCTTTGCAATTGCAGAGAATGGGCAAAAAAGTTGTTATCTTGGATGCTGATTTTGGATTGGCAAATATTGAGGTAATGCTTGGCGTTCGTCCAACTGCTAATTTAGCTGATTTGATGTTTCGAGGGCGAGCTTTAACAGATATCGTTATGCCGGGACCGGAAGGAATTGGTTTTATTTCCGGTGGTTCAGGTATTAAAGAGTTGACAAGTCTTAAGAGGGATCAAATCTTTTATGTCATGCAGTCATTGACAGAGTTAGATAATATCGCAGATATTGTGTTGGTTGACACGGGAGCAGGTATTGCGGAGTCGGTTTTAGATTTTGCAGCAGCAAGTGAAGAAATATTATTAGTTGTAACACCTGAACCTACATCGATTACAGATGCTTATGCACTTTTGAAAACTTTGAACCGTACGAAAGAGTTTGAGGCGGAAAGAACAGTTATTAAGTTGATTGCAAATAGGGTGAATAATCAACAGGAAGGACAGGATATTTTTTATAAATTGAGTACGGTGGCTGAAAAGTTTTTAAATATTCAGTTGGAGTATTTGGGAGCTGTGGTAAATGATGAAAGTGTTTCTAAAGCAATTATTCAGCAAAAACCATTGTTGATATCCCATCCTTCTTCGGCGGCTTCAAACGCAATTCGAGAATTGGTTGATACGTTAGAAGGGGAAGAAGTTATTAAAAAAGACGAAGGAAAG
>Ga0352976_1013695_pt1 | contig 10255 bp, 8 predicted proteins | sample Cowrumrumenfluid_FD_205949 | JGI IMG/M metagenome (GOLD analysis project Ga0352976, IMG submission 205949) | Metatranscriptome of Cow rumen microbial communities from the University of Illinois at Urbana-Champaign, USA - Cow X-1 rumen fluid... | ecosystem: Host-associated > Mammals > Digestive...
GAATTTTAAAAGAAATAATAGAAGAGAAGGCTGATGTTGTAGCTTTCTCAACCTACATATGGAATGTGGAGATTGTTTCTCGTGTTGCTAATTTAATAAAATTAGTAAGTCCACAAACTGAAATATTATATGGAGGTCCTGAAGTATCTTATGATAGCAAAGATTTTATGGAGAAGAATATAGGAGAATATTTAATTGAAGGGGAAGGTGAAAAAACATATAGGGATTTTGTAAAATATAAGCTTGGATTAAAAGAATTAAGTGACATAAAAGGATTATATTATAGAAAAAATGATGAAATAATATTTAATGGACCAAGACCTTTAATGAATATGGATGAAATAGTATTTCCTTATGAAGAAGATGAGGACTTAAATAACAAAATTGTTTACTACGAAAGTAGTCGAGGATGCCCTTTCAGATGCAAATATTGTTTATCCTCAACTACCCATGGAGTTAGATTTCATAGCATAGAAAGAACTTTAGAAGAATTAAACTTTTTTATTAAAAAAGGTGTAAGGCTTGTTAAATTTGTAGATAGAACATTTAATTGTAATCATAAATATTCAATGGCTATTTGGGATTTTTTAATTAAAGCAGATACAAATACTAAATTTCATTTTGAGATATCTGCAGATATTTTAAAAGAGGAAGAAATAGAGCTTTTAAGAAAAGCACCAAAAGGAAGATTCCAATTTGAAGTTGGTGTTCAAACAACTAATGATAATGTTCTTAAAAATATAAATAGATTTGTTAATTTTAGTGATATAAAAGAAAAGGTAGAAGAACTTTTATCTATAAATAACATAAATCAGCATTTAGATTTAATAGCAGGTCTTCCAGGAGAAGATTATAAATCATTTGTAAAATCTTTTAATGATGTACATAGCATAAAGCCAGAAGAAATACAATTAGGTTTTTTAAAGCTTTTAAAAGGCTCAGATATGAGAAGAGATGCTTATCTTTATAATATGAAGTATTCTCCATATCCACCTTATGAGATATTAAGCACAGATAAGATATCTTATGATGAAATTCAAATATTAAAAAGAGTGGAGGCTGTTGTAGATAAGTATTATAATAGTCAAAAATTTAATACAATATTAGAATTTTTCTATGATAAGTTTGAAACGCCTTATGAATTTTTTTATGAATTAGGAAATTATTTTGAACAAAAAGGATACTTTAATAAAAATATAGGAAATACAGAATATTATAAGGTATTTTTGGACTTTAATATGGAAATATTAAAAGGGAAAGAAGATTATTTAGTTGATATTATACGTTATGATTACTTATCATTTAATAAAAAAAGAGGAATTCCAGAATTTTTAAGAAGCCAAATAGATAAAAAAATAGAAGAAGATATAAAAAATCAATACAGAGAAGAATATTCATTTAGAAAATTTTCTGTTGAACATTTTTCAATAGATATTGATAAGTTTATAAATGAAAATAAAATAGAAAAAAGAGATATTTATTATTTAATAGGTAATGAAGGGGAAAAAATAAAAATACAATATACTGCATAATAAATTAAATAATATAAATAAAATATGGCTTTAAAATAAAAAAAATAAATTTAAAGTTATTTAAAGTATAAAAATATTGAAAATTGCACAAATATGTGTATAATATAAAGTAATTAATACTATATAAAGCATTAATTCATATATGTTTAACATTAATGTGTAAACAGTAAAAAAGGTGGTGATATCTTGGCATTAGAAGCAATAACACAAATCAAAAATGTAGAAGCTGAGGCAGATAATATAATTAGAGATGCAACAGCAAAATCAAAAGAAATACTTCAAAAAGCCAATGAAGATGCTGAAAGTCAGTATCAAAAGGCTATAGCAGCTGCTAAAGAAAAATGTAACAGCATTATTGAAGAGGCTATAGCTGAAGGGCAAAGCAAAGCTGAGCCAATTCTAAAAAAAGGTGAGAAAGACTCACAAGATATTTACAACATTTCTGATGAAAAGAAGATGAAAGCTGTTAAATTAGTAATTGAGAGGATTGTGAAAGTAAATGGCAATAGTTAAGATGAAAAAATTCACTTTGCTTGCTTTTGAATCACAAAGAGCTGAGCTTTTAGAAAAATTACAAGCTTTTGCAGAAGTAGAATTTATTAATCTTCAAGATAATGACTTCTTAGAAAGTAATGAAGATTTTAAAGACTTAAGCAAAGAAGGTCTTGATTCAGAATACGCAGAGTGTGAAGAAAAATTGTCTAAAGCTAAGTTTGCACTTAATTTCTTAAAAGAATATGTTCCTCAAAAATCAGGATTACAGGCTTTAAAAGAAGGAAAAGTAGAATTAACCTTAAAGGAATTAGAAGAAAAAGTTTTAAACAGTAACTGGGAAGCTATTTTTGATAAGGTTAAAGAAAAAGAAGCTGAGTTTAATAAACTAGATAATGAAAAAACTAAGCTACAATCTACAATTGATTCACTTTCTCCATGGGAAAACTTTGATGCTTCATTTGAAGAATTAGAATCACTAAAGATACCAAAATTTTTAGGTAGTATTCCTAAACAAAATGAAGAAAGCTTAAGTTCTGAACTTGAGAATTGTTATCTTGAAATTGTATCAAGTAACAATGATGAAACATTCTTTTTTGTAATGTGTAATACAGAGCAAAAAGAAGAAATTGCTGAAAAACTAAGAGCTCTTGGTTTTAGTCAATTTAAAGCAGAAGAAAAAGTTACTCCTTTAAAGACTATACATGATTCAATAGATAGAATGGCTAAAATTGATTCAGAAAAGTTCTTTATCAAAGAAGAATTAGCTGATTTTGATGAGGAGTATAAAACTTTAGAATTAGTTAATGAATACTATGAAAATATGATTGTTAGAAAAGAAGCAACAGGTAACTTCTTAAAAACAGAAAATGTTATGGTCATTCAAGGATGGCTTGCTGCAGATGATGAAAAAGAACTTATTAATGTTGTAAAAAAGGTTGCAGGTGATGAAGCTTATCTTACTTTTGAAGATGTAAAAGAAGATGAGTATGATAAAGTACCTACAAAGCTTAAGAATAATGAGTTATGTACTTGTTTTGAAAGTATTACAGAGATGTATAGTACTCCAAAATATGATGAAATAGACCCTACACCACTTCTTACACCATTTTATCTATTATTCTTTGGAATGATGGTAGCAGATATGGGATATGGACTATTGATGATACTAGCTACAGGATTTGTGCTTAAGAAATTTAAGTTAGATGAAGGAACAAGAAAATTTATTAAATTCTTCTTCTATTTAGGTTTCCCAACAATAGTTTTTGGAGCTATATATGGTGCGTTCTTTGGAGATTTAATACCAAGTTTACCAAGACTTATAGATACCAATAAAGATATTACAACAATATTAATACTTTCAATAGTACTTGGAGCAATTCAAATATTCTGTGGTCTTGGAATAAAGGCATATATGCTAATAAAAGCTGGAAAACCATTAGATGCATTTTATGATGTTGGTTCATGGGTAATTACACTTATTTCATTAGGAGTAGTTCTTGCTGGTGCATTTGTAGGAGGAGTACCTTCTATAGTTAAAACTATAGCAATTGTTTTAATGATATTTGGAATGGTTGTTATTGTATTAACAAATGGTAGAGGTGCAGGAAGCAAAGCAGCAGAGCTTGGTCAAGGAGCATATGCATTATATGGAATTACAAGCTATGTAGGAGACCTTGTTTCTTATACAAGATTAATGGCATTAGGCTTAGCAGGTGGCTCACTTGCAGGTGCATTTAATATGATAATAGGATTATTTAGTAGCAATATAGTTGCACTAATACTATTTGGACCATTACTATTTGTATTTGGACACATATTTAACTTAGCTTTATCATTATTAGGAGCTTACGTTCACACATGTAGATTACAATATGTTGAATATTTTGGTAAGTTCTATGAAGGTGGAGGAAGAGCATTTACTCCATTTAAAGCAGAAGAAAAATATATAAATTTAAAAAAATAAAAAAATAATAATTTTTTAGGAGGATTTTTATAATGGAAATGACTTGGGTTCAATATTTAGCAGAAAATTTTGGAGGGTTTATTTTTGGAGCACTAGGTGTTGCTTTAGCTGTTGGTTTAGCAGGTATAGGTTCAGCAAAAGGGGTTGGACTTGCAGGAGAAGCAGTTTCAGGACTTTTAACAGAACAACCAGAAAAGTTTGGTAAGGCATTAATTCTTGAATTATTACCAGGTACACAAGGTTTATATGGATTCGTTGTAGGACTTATGGTTATGTTCTCTTTATCAACAGATACTACTTTAGCACAAGGTTTATATTTATTCTTAGCATGTTTACCAGTTGGTATTGCAGGTTTATTCTCAGGTATAGCTCAAGGTAAAGCAGCAGCAGCTTCAGTTCAAATATTAGCTAAGAAGCCAGAACATAACACTAAGGGTATAGTTTTAACAGCAATGGTTGAAACTTATGCATTATTAGGATTCGTTATATCATTATTATTAGTAATTCAATCATTTTAAGATTAAGGATGTGGAGCTATGTCAAATATAGGTAACTTGACTTCAAAAATCTTAAAGGATGCAGAAGTTAAAAGAGACAATATATTAGCAGTAGCAGAAGAAGAAAAAGCTAAAATCCTTAACAAGAAAAAAGATGAAGCAAAAACTTTAGAAGCTACAATGCTAGAAAAAGCTAAAAGTGAAGCTCAAACTAGAAAAGAAAGAGTTATTTCTAGTGCAGAACTTAAAGCAAGAAATGAAAAACTTCAAGCTAAGCAAACAGTAATTCAAGAAGTTTTTGAAAAGGCTGTTGAAGAACTTTGCAAGCTAGGAAAAGATGGTTATTTAGCATTTATAAAAAATGGAGTTACTTCTTTAGCAATAACTGGAGATGAAAATCTAATTTTAAATGCAGAAGGACAAAAATTAGTTAATGATGATTTTATAAAATCAATTAACAAAGAATTATCTTCAAAAGGTAAGGCAGGAAACTTAAAATTAAGTTCAACTGTTGGAAGCTTTAAAGGTGGATTTATTTTAGAAAAGAATGGAATAGAAATAAACAATACTTTTGAAGCTTTAGTAGAATCTATGAAAGAAGAAATGCAACTAGAAGTGGCAAAGGCACTATTTAATTAAGGAGGTTTATTAATGGATAAAATGCAATTTACTCGAGTTGTACCAAGACTTAGAGTATTAGAGACTAGACTCCTTGATAAGACTAAAATAGACAGAATGATAGATTCAAATTCTGCTGAGGATGCATTAAAGGTGCTTCAAGAAACAGAGTATGCTAATGTAATGTCAAATGTAAAAAGACCAGAGGATTATGAAGAAATTTTAAGTGCTGAACTTAAGAGAATATATCATGAAATGTATGATATGTCCCCATGTAAAGAGCTTATAGATTTAATGGGTGTTAGATATGATTATCATAATATAAAAGTAATAATAAAAGGAATGTTCTTAAAGAAAGATTTATCAAGTATGTTTATTTCAGTAGGAAGAATTGATCCTTTTAAATTAAAGCTATCAATTGAAAGTGGAAGTTTATCAGAACTTTCATCAATAATGAAGAAGGCTGTAGAAGAAACAATAGATGATTATAATTCTAAACAAGATCCTCAAAGAATTGATATTATATTAGACAAATTTATGTTTGAAGATATGATGTCAATTTGTAAAAGTCTTAATGATACTTTTGCAGAAAAATATGTTAAAGCTACAATTGACTTAAATAATGTAAAAACTTTATTAAGAGTTAAAAAGCAAAATAAAGGTAGAGATTTCTTACTTTCAGTAGTAATTGATGGTGGATTTATTGATAAGGACACTCTTGTGGCATTACTTACAGATGCAACAGAAAATATTCCAAATAAATTAAGCTTCACTAATTATTCAGAAGTATTAAAAAATGGTGTGGATTCATATGTAAAGAGTGGTTCTGCTAGTCTACTTGAAAAATTAATTGATAATTACATAATGGACATTATGAAAGAAGCTAAGATGATTCCATTTGGAGGAGAACCTTTATTAGCATATATTTATGCAAAAGAAACAGAAATAAAAGTTGTTAGAATTATTATGGTTGGCAAACTCAATAATATTACTGGGGAAGTAATTAGAGAAAGGCTGCGTGATATTTATGTATAAGAAAATTGGTGTTGTTGGAGATAAAGATTCAGTTTTAGCATTTAAAGCTTTAGGAATAGACGTTTTCCCTGTTGTAGAACCTGATGAGGCTAGAAAAACTATAGATAAGATGGCAATGAATGATTACGCAGTTATATTTGTAACTGAACAAGTTGCAAAAGACATTGAAGAAACTATTGAAAGATACAATAGAATGACACTTCCAGCTGTAATATTAATTCCAAGTAATCAAGGAACATTAAATATAGGTACTCAAAGAATCAGTGATAACGTAGAAAAAGCTGTAGGCGTTAATATTTTATAGGAAGGAAGGTTGGTAAGGTGAAGACCGGAAAGATAATTAAAGTTTCAGGACCTTTAGTTGTTGCTGAAGGTATGGATGAAGCAAATATATATGATGTTTGTAAAGTTGGTGAAAAAGGTCTTATCGGAGAAATCATTGAAATGAGAGGAGATAAGGCATCAATTCAAGTATATGAAGAAACTTCAGGAATAGGACCTGGGGACCCAGTTATAACAACTGGAGAACCATTAAGCGTAGAGCTTGGACCAGGACTTATAGAATCAATGTTTGATGGAATACAAAGACCTCTAGATGCTTTTATGGAAGCTGCTCAATCAGCATTCTTAAAGAAGGGTGTTGCAGTTCCATCACTAAACAGAGAAAAGAAGTGGCCTTTTGTAGCTACTGCTAAGGTAGGGGATAAAGTTTCTGCTGGTGATGTTATAGGTACAGTTCAAGAAACTACAGTTGTTGTTCAAAAGATAATGATTCCTTATGGAATTGAAGGTACAATAAAATCAATAACTAGTGGAGATTTCACAGTTGAAGAAGTAGTTGCAGTAGTTGAAACTGCTAATGGAGATAAAGAAGTTAAATTAATGCAAAAGTGGCCTGTAAGAAAAGGTAGACCATATGCACAAAAATTAAACCCAGTAGCTCCAATGATTACAGGACAAAGAGTTATTGATACTTTCTTCCCTGTAGCTAAGGGTGGAGCAGCAGCAGTACCAGGACCTTTCGGAGCTGGTAAAACAGTTGTTCAACACCAAATTGCAAAATGGGGAGATTCTGAAATAGTTGTTTATGTTGGTTGTGGTGAACGTGGAAACGAAATGACAGACGTTTTAAATGAATTCCCAGAACTAAAGGACCCAAAAACAGGTCAAAGCTTGATGAAGAGAACAGTTCTTATAGCTAATACTTCAAATATGCCAGTTGCAGCTAGAGAAGCTTCTATTTATACAGGAATTACAATAGCAGAATACTTCAGAGATATGGGTTACTCAGTTTCAATCATGGCAGACTCAACTTCAAGATGGGCAGAAGCTCTAAGAGAAATGTCTGGTAGACTTGAAGAAATGCCTGGTGATGAAGGTTATCCAGCTTACTTAGGTTCAAGACTTGCTGACTATTATGAAAGAGCTGGTAAGGTTGTATGCTTAGGTAAAGATGGAAGACAAGGTGCAATTACAGCAATTGGAGCTGTTTCACCTCCAGGTGGAGATATATCAGAACCAGTTTCACAATCTACACTTAGAATTGTTAAGGTGTTCTGGGGACTAGATTCTCAGCTTGCATACCAAAGACACTTCCCATCAATTAACTGGTTAAATTCATATTCATTATATCAAGATAGCATTGATAAGTGGATGGACGAAAATGTTGCCCAAGATTGGTCTTCTTTAAGACAAGAATGTATGTCTTTACTTCAAGACGAAGCTAGCCTTCAAGAAATCGTAAGACTTGTTGGTATAGATGCTTTATCAGAAAGAGATAGATTAAAGCTTCAAGTTGCTAAGTCAATAAGAGAAGACTACTTACAACAAAATGGTTTCCATGAAATAGATACTTATACATCATTAGATAAGCAATACAAGATGTTAAAGCTTATAATCACTTTCAGAAGAGAAGCTGAAAGAGCATTAGATGCTGGTGTTTATTTAGATAAAATATTAGCACAAGATGAAATTATTGATAGAATAGCAAGAAGTAAGTATGTTCATGAAGATGAAATAGGAAAGATTGACCAAATTGCAGTAGATTTAAAAGCTACAATTGATGAATTAATTAAAGAGGGAGGTGTACTAGATGCTTAAGGAATACAGAACAGTTAGTGAAGTTGTTGGACCTTTGATGGTTGTTGAAGGTGTTGAAGGTGTTAAATATGATGAACTAGTTGAAATAGAATTACAAACTGGAGAAAAAAGAAGAGGTAAGGTTCTTGAAGTTAATGGCTCTAAAGCAATGGTACAAATCTTCGAAGGTTCTACAGGAATTAACTTAAAGGGTACTAAGGTTAAATTCTTAGGAAGACCACTTGAAATTGGTGTTTCTGAAGATATGTTAGGAAGAGTATTTGATGGAATGGGTAGACCAAATGATAATGGTCCTGAAATAATTCCAGAAGAAAGAAGAGATATAAACGGTGAAGCTATAAATCCAATGGCTAGAGACTATCCATCAGAATTTATTCAAACAGGTATTTCTGCTATTGATGGACTTAACACTCTAGTTAGAGGACAAAAACTTCCAGTGTTCTCTGCATCAGGTCTTCCTCATGCACAATTAGCAGCACAAATTGCAAGACAGGCAAAAGTTCTTAATTCAGATTCTAAATTTGCTGTTGTTTTTGCAGCTATAGGTATAACATTTGAAGAAGCACAATTCTTCGTTGATGAATTTAAAAAGACTGGTGCAATAGACAGGTCAGTTTTATTTATGAACTTAGCATCTGACCCAGCTATTGAAAGAATAGCTACTCCAAGAATGGCATTAACAACAGCTGAATTCTTAGCTTATGAAAAAGGAATGCACGTTCTTGTTATAATGACTGATATCACAAACTATGCAGAAGCATTAAGAGAAATATCAGCAGCAAGAAAGGAAGTTCCAGGAAGAAGAGGATATCCAGGATATCTTTACACTGACCTTTCAACTTTATATGAAAGAGCAGGAAGAATAAAAGGAAAAGAAGGTTCAATAACTCAAATTCCTATACTTACAATGCCAGAAGAAGATAAAACTCACCCAATTCCAGACTTAACTGGATATATTACTGAAGGACAAATAATACTTTCAAGAGAGTTATATAAGAAAGGTGTAATGCCTCCAATAGATGTTTTACCTTCACTATCAAGACTTAAAGATAAAGGTATTGGTAAGGGTAAGACAAGAGAAGACCATGCTGATACAATGAACCAATTATTCTCAGCTTATGCTCAAGGTAAGCAAGCAAAAGAATTATCAGCAATATTAGGTGAATCAGCACTATCAGAAACTGATAAAAAGCTTGCTAAGTTTGCAGAAGCCTTTGAAGAAGAATATGTTTCTCAAGGATTTAATACAAACAGAAGTATCGAAGAAACTTTAAATACTGGATGGAAGTTATTAAGTATGCTTCCTAAGACAGAACTTAAGAGAATTAGAGACGAATACCTTGAAAAATATATGCCAAGAAAGGAAGAATAGCCTATGGCAATGTTAAATGTTAATCCAACCAGAATGGAGCTTACTAAGCTAAAGAAAAGATTAGTAACCTCAAAAAGAAGTCATAAACTTCTAAAGGATAAGCAGGATGAGTTAATGAGACAATTTATAAATCTTATTAAATATAATAATACTTTAAGAAAAGAAGTTGAAGCTGAACTAGAAGGCTCTTTAAAAGATTTTGTTATGGCAAGAGCTGTAATGAGTTCAGAATTCTTAGAGGAAGCTATAGCTTGTCCAAAAGAGCATATCACTGTTGAAGTTGGTGAGAAGAATGTTATGAGTGTACCAGTTCCAGTAATGAACTTTAAGCGTGAGCTTGAAGGGGATGAGGGAAGTATTTTCCCTTATGGATTTGCAAATACTTCTTCTGAACTTGATGATGCTATATCTAAGTTATATAGTATACTTCCAAAGCTTCTAGAACTTGCAGAAGTAGAAAAATCAGGTCAACTTATGGCAGATGAAATTGAAAAAACTAGAAGAAGAGTTAATGCTCTTGAATATATGACAATTCCTCAGCTTGAAGAAACAATCAGGTACATAAGAATGAAGCTTGATGAAAATGAAAGAGCTGCTACTACAAGACTTATGAAAGTTAAGAGTATGATAAACCAAAGAGCAC
>Ga0352976_1009477_pt1 | contig 10216 bp, 10 predicted proteins | sample Cowrumrumenfluid_FD_205949 | JGI IMG/M metagenome (GOLD analysis project Ga0352976, IMG submission 205949) | Metatranscriptome of Cow rumen microbial communities from the University of Illinois at Urbana-Champaign, USA - Cow X-1 rumen fluid... | ecosystem: Host-associated > Mammals > Digestive...
ATTTAATAAACATTTGTAAAAAAACAATAAAAATGTTTTATAATAAATATAAGTCAAAATATACAATTTAGGAGGAACAATGGGACATTTAGAAAATTGTTTAAAAATGATTTATTTATTAAGAACTAATAACAGAATAAAAAAGAAAGAATTAGCTGAAAGGTTAGAAGTGAGTGAAAGGCAAATAAAAAGATATAAGGAAGCATTAGATCCATATTTTGATATAGAAGAAAAGGCAGGAATATATGGAGGATATAAGCTTATTGATGATAATGGATATTTCCCAATTAAAAATCTTTTAACAGAACATGAGATATATTTAATAAAAGATTTTATTCAAAGTATTGATAGCAATTTTTTAGAAGGAAATGAAGAGTTAGCAAATGCTATTTCAAAAATTAATTTTACATTTGGTAATGATAGTAACCTTTTATCAAATTCTATAATTCCTTATTCAAGGGTAAAGCCAATGAAAAAAGAAGATGAAAATAAGGTGTTATGTATAAGCAAATCTATTTTAGAAGAAATAGAAATTATTATTAATTATAAGGGAAATAATGATAATAGTCCTAAAGAAAGAAGAATTCAGCCATATAAATTAATAACATATAAGGGTGAAAAATATTTAGTAGCATTTTGTTTATTAAAGAATGATATAAGATTTTTTAAATTAAGTAGAATTATTTACTTTAAATGTACAAAAATAAAATTTAAAAAGAAAATTGATATTAATAAAATACTTAAGGAGCAAAGAAAAAATAGTATAGGTATTTTTGGAGGGGAGGAATATAAATTAAAACTAAAAATAGCTCCACCTATGGCTAATACAATAGCTGAAAGAATATGGGTTGATAATCAAAAAATTACTTATTTAGATGATGGAAAGATAATATTTCAAGCTACCATGAAAGGAGGACCAGAAATAAGCTCATGGATTTTAAGTATGGGAGAAAGTGTTCAAATAATTGAACCTATTGAATTAAAAGAAAAAATTAAAGACATTTTAAGAAAAATGATAAATAATTTTTAACATAGTAGAATGGTACATATATATGTCAATGTTTTATGATAAAATTTTATATAAGAAGACATAAAGCAACTAATTTTTTAATTAATTGCTTTTCCAATATGGTTCTACTATGACTACTTAATTTAAAAAAATAATATAATTTAAATTCCATTATGGTAACTACTAGATATACTATAGCAACTAAAATTTATAATATCAAATAAAATAAAAAGTAATCCATATATTATTTTATTAAAAATAAGTTGACAATGATATTTCTATGTTTTATAATTGTTTCAAAAGGAGGTGAAGTATATTGAGATTAAAATTAGAAATGAAACTTGAAAACGCTTTTTTAGTAAGGGATAACCATAGTAGCTTTATTAGTTTTTTAAAAAAGTCACTCACACAGTGTAATGATGGAAAACAATTTGAAAAATTTTATAAAGATACAAATGTTAAAGATTTTACTTTTACTTTAAGTTTAGGTAAATGTAAATATACAAAAGAGAAAATAATTTTAGAAAATGAAAAAATTTATATTATAGTATCTATAAAAGATAAAGGAATGGATAAATTCATTATTTATAATGCTTTATTAAATCAGAGAAATAAAAAATTCCCTTTACCTAAAGGAAATAGCATAACTTTGATAAATATAACACAAATAAAGAGTGAAGAAATAAAAAGTTCTAAAATTATAGTAAAAACAACAATAGGCTCTGGATTATGTGTTAGAGAACATAATCCACAAACTAACAAAGATAAGTATTATGTTTTTAATGAAGAAGGATTTAAAGACCAATTATATAAGGTGTTAGAACAACAAGGCATAAATGCAGGATTTAGTAAAACTATAAGTAAGAATATAAAGTTTACCCCTATTAATTGTAAAAAGGTAGTTTCAATGCATTATGGACAATATATAGATATTACTATAGGAACATTTCAATTAGAAGGAGATAGTAGATTATTACAATATTTTTATGAATGTGGACTGGGAAGCCGTACATCTAGTGGATATGGAATGATTGATATTTTACAACAGGAAGGAGGAATATAATGATAGAAATAGTATCAGGTGAAAAATTTGACTTAAAAATTGAGCCTTCCGATTGGAGATTTTCAGCAACTATTAGTGGATTAATAGAGTATTTAAAATTTTATTCTATTGATTATAAGTTAGATGAAGAGGCTTTATATTTTAATAGTGAAGAATTTACCAATGAACGATATCTAAAATTTGTTGAAAATAAATATTCTGATGATATGCATTATAGAGTAGTTGAAGGATTATTAAAAAAAGATGAATTTACAGATGAAGAGATAAAATTTATAAATGAAAAGCTTCAAGCTAATACAATAATGAAAAATAAATTTAAAAATATAAAATTTGATGGAAGTAATAAAACTCAAATACAAAAAATTATAGATGAAAATAGGCTTGAAATAATAGAAAACACTTTTAAGAATAAAAATAATCTATATAAAAATTATATAAACACTAATTGTTTTTTAAAAGATGAACAAAGTTCATGTAGGCTATTAGGATATTCTGTAGATATTAATAAAAAAGGAAAGTCTTTATCTTATAATTTTGATACTTCTAATTTAAAAATTAGTGATAGTAAAATATTTGATATGATTCCATTTGCATTTACTGGCGATAGAACTAGTTATTTTATAAATGATAATATTTTTATTGAAAATATATTTAAAACAAATAATCAGTTTAAAAAGTTATATAAGACATATAAAGAAGAAAATGAAAAGAATAATGGAAAAAATATATTTTTTTATAGTTTAATTGAAGCAGCAGATTTTATAACTTATGATGTAGAAGTTATAAAAAAAGAAATGAATAAAGATTTTTTTGAATCTTTATATATACGAAAAGAATCTCTTGATATATTAAAAAAATTTCCAAAACATTTAGACTATAGAGCATTAGATTATAATATAAAAATAAATGAAGATTATTATATTAATGTTTCAGAAAAGGTTTTAAGTGCAGTATTAAATGAGGCTCTTTTAGATGATTTAATTGAATTATTAATAAAAAATCATAAATCATATATAGCAAAACAAATAATTAGAGTAAATTGGTTGATAAAAAAAGGAGATGAAGAAATGAATAAAGATATGAAAGGAGCTTATGCTTGTGCAAAAAAAGTAAATGAAACTATTGAAGCAAATAAAGTAGAAAGCTATAAGCAAAAATTATTAAATAGTATAATTTTTAATGATAAAGATAGAACTTGTCAAATTTTAATGCAATTATCAGCTTACTCTAAAGTGAATTTTGATTTTGCATATAGTATATTTGAAGATTTTGATAAGAACAAAGAAATAGTATACACTTTTATAAATGCTTTAGGAAAGAGAAGCAGTAAGGAGGAGACAAATGAATAGAAAATCTATAACATTAACAATAATTGCTAATATGACATCAAATTATTCTGAAAGTTTAGGTAATGCAGCAAGCGTACAAAAGGTTTTTAGAAATAGAAAGGTTTATGCAATAAGAAGTAGAGAAAGTTTAAAAAATGCTATTATGGTTGAAAGTGGTATGTATGATGATTTAAAAACTGATGTAGTTGGTGCAACACAAAAAGTAGCAAATGAGGAAATTAATGCGTCTAATTGTAGAGCTTTAGAAGGTGGTTATATGAGTACTAAAGCTTTAACATATGTAAGAAATAGTTCATTTTATTTAACAGATGCTATTGCTACTGAAAGTTTTGTAAATGAAAACAGATTCCATAACAATTTATATATGGCAACTAATTATGCAAATAATAATGGATTAAATGTACAAGAAAAAGCAAAAGCGGTAGGATTAATGCCATATCAGTATGAATATGATAAATCCTTAAAAATATATAGTATGACAATAGATCTTGAAATGATAGGAAAAGATGAAAACTTTAATCAAGAAGCTGATAATAATGAAAAAGCAGAAAGAGTTAAATTATTATTAAAGGTAGTTGAACATTTAAGTCTTGTAGTTAAAGGAAATTTAGATAATTCAGAGCCATTATTTGTAGTTGGAGGATTATGTGATAGAAAAACTCACTACTTTGAAAATGTTATCAGAGTGAAAGAAGATAATTTAATAATTTCAGAAGACTTATTAGAAAAGGTTAATGAAGGTTATTCAACAGGCCTATTAAAAGGCAATACTTTTGTTAATGAAGATGAAATTGTTGAAAAATTAAATCCAAAATCAATATCAAAATTCTTTAAAGATTTATGTGAAGAAGTTGATAAATATTATGGTGTATAAAGGTTTTGTTAAAAGAAAGGGGGTAAGTTAAATGAAGGCTATAAGAATAGTTTTAACACAATCTAGTGCTAATTATAGAAGAGAAGAAACTTCAACAAATAAAATGACTTATCCATTACCACCTCCTTCAACTATTATAGGAGCTTTACACAATGCTTGTGGTTATAAAGAGTATCATCCAATGGATATAAGTATTCAAGGAAAATATGAATCTATGCATAGAGAGCCATACACAGATTATTGTTTCTTAAATTCTATAATGGATGATAGGGGAATATTAGTAAAAATGAGAAATCCTTCAATGTTATCTACTGGTTTTGAAAAAGTAGCAGCAGCTAAAAAAGGTCAAGGAAATAGCTTTAAAAACAATACTACTATTCAAGTTTATAATGAAGAATTAATTGAAGAGTATAGGAAATTGAAAGATTTAAAAGATGAGATAGAAAAATTTAAAAGTGAACGAATAAAAAAAGTTATGGAGTTAATAAAAAAGAGGAAAAAATCTATAGCTACTAAAAAGAAAAAAATTGATAATACATCTTTAGAATACACAAAACTGGTTAATAGGGAAAAGCAAATAAAAAATATTGAGAAAAACATAAAAGAAAAGCTTAAGGATTATGAGGAAAATAATTATACAAAAAAGATTTCTCAATATAGATCTCTTACCACTTCAATAAAATATTATGAAATATTAAATAATGTTTATTTAGTCATTCATGTAAAAAGTGATGACAAGACAATGAAGGATATATTAGAAAATGGATATAGAATTAAGTCTATTGGAAGAAGTGAAGATTTTGTAGATATAAAAGAAATTAAATTAGTAGACTTAGTTGATGATGATTCTTGTGAAATTGAAAGTAAATATTCTGCATATCTTAATTATGAAGATATAAAAAATGAAAAAATAGTTTCAATAGGCAATCAAAAAAATAATAGTGAAATATCAGGAACTAAATATTATTTAACTAAAAATTATGATGTTGAAAAAGCTAAAAAGGGAGTAAGGGAATTTAAAAGAGTAAAGTCAGTATATACCTCTTTATATTCGATTGAAGAAACTAGTGAAAATGTATATATAGATAAAGAGGATGATAAAAATTATATTGTAAACTTTTTATAATACAATATGGTTGATATTAAGTTTAATATTAATATCAACCATATTAAAAAATAGGAGGGATAATTATGGATATTAAAAATTATATGGCAAAAAACAATCCTAAAAAAACTCTTGAAGAACATACAAATGATTTATTATCTTCATTAGAAATAATGAATGATTTAGGATATATAAGAAATAAGGATATATATAAATTAGCAAAAAAAGCTTGTTATTATCATGATTTTGGGAAAGTAAATGATGAATTTCAAAAAAGGGTAAAAAGCGAAAAAAAATTAAAGTTTAATAAGGAAAAAGAAATTTTTCATAATATACTATCTTTATATTTTATAAATTCAGAAGATTTTGAAGATGAAGAAGATTATTATAGAATATGTCATGCTGTTTTAAATCATCATAATTATTGTGAAGATCCTATTTTGTATATCAGAGAAAACAAACAATTAATACAAAGTACATTAGAAAAATTTCCTACATTTAAAGTAAAGCAGTCTCAACTTAATAAAATTTCAAGAAAAAAAGATGATGAAAAAGCTATATTAATTAAGGGATATTTACATAAATGCGATTATAGTGCAAGTGCTTCTTATGTAGTAGAATATAAAAATGACTTTTTAAAAACAGCTATGAACAATCTATTATGTAGTTGGAAAAAAAATAATAGTGAAGCTAAATGGAATAAATTGCAAGAGTTTTGTTTGGAAAATCAAAATAATAATATAATAGCTGTTGCCCAAACAGGAATGGGAAAAACAGAAGGTGGATTATTATGGTTTGGAAACAGTAAAGGATATTTTGTTTTACCAATAAGAACAGCAATAAATGCAATTTATGATAGAGTAAGAAAAAATATATTGAATAATGAAAATATAGCAGAGCGAGTTTCTATATTACATTCTAGTGCTTTGGAATATTACAATAAAAATATAGATGACCAGAATTTAGATATATTTGAATACAATAAAAGAGGAAAACAATTATCTATGCCATTAACAATATCAACAATGGATCAATTATTTGATTTTGTTCTTAAGTATCAAGGATATGAATTAAAGTTAACTACTTTTTCGTATTCTAAGATAGTAATTGATGAAATTCAAATGTATGGGCCAGATCTTTTAGCATATTTAATTTATGGAATAAAAACTATTAATAAATTTGGAGGAAAAATTGCAATATTAACAGCAACATTAGCACCATTTATAAAAGATATGTTAACAGAAATTTCATTTAAATATGGTAAATTTACTAATGATGTTGTAAGGCATAATATTGAGGTAAAGAATGAATTTATTAATGCAAAAGATATAATTAATAAATATGAAGATAATAAAAAGAATAAAAAGGGTAATAAAATTTTAGTAATATGCAACACAATAAAAAAAGCACAAGAATTATATGATGAAATATATTTAGATTTATCTGAAGAAGATAGGGAAAATTTAAATATACTTCATAGTAGATTTATAAAAAAAGATAGAAGTGAAAAAGAATTAAAGATTTTAGCGTGTGGACAAACTTATAATAAAGATAAAGAAATAGATATTCAAAATAGCATTTGGATATCAACTTCTATAGTTGAAGCAAGTTTAGACATTGACTTTGATTATATATTTACAGAATTGCAAGAATTAAATTCATTATTTCAAAGATTAGGAAGATGTAATAGAAAAGGGGTAAAGAAAGTAGAAGAACCAAATAGTTTTATATATACTCAAATAGAAGGAGTAAAACTTGGTAATACAGGTTTTATAGATGAAACATTATTCAACTTATCTAAAAAAGCTTTAGAAAATGTTAGTGGAAAAATAACAGAGGAGAAAAAGATAGAGTTAATTGAAGAATGGTTAACAACAGATAATTTAAAAGATAGTGATTATATGAGAGAATACAGAGAAATATTTGATTTTATAGAGAATATACCACCATATTCTATAGAAAAAAATAAAATTAAATTAAGAAATATACTTTCAGTTGATGTTATACCTTTACCAGTATATGAAGAAAATAAAAAAGTTATAGAAGAAGCTAATAAAAAACTAGAAGAAGATAATTTAACTAGTGAAGAAAGAATAAAGCTAACAGAAATAATTAAAGATTATGTGGTATCCATTCCTTTATATCAAAAATGTGAAAAAGTTAGAGAGATTAAGTTAAATAGATCCGAATCTATACCTATTGTCAAATGTATTTATGACAAAAAAGGAATTACATTTCCAAAAAAAGATGATAAAAAGGTGGAATTCTTATGATTAATGTAGAAGATGATGAAATCAAAATAACAGGAATTCATATTTATTATTATACTGTATGTAAAAGAAAATTATGGTTTTTTCATCATAACATACAATTAGAAGAAGAAAATGAAGATGTTAAAATTGGTAAGGTTATTGATGAATCAACTTACTTAAGAGATAACAAACATATTAATATTGATAATGTAATTAATATTGACTTTATAAGGTCCTCAAAGATTATTCATGAAGTGAAGAAAAGTAGGAGTATTGAAGAAGCAAGTATTCTTCAAGTAAAATATTATTTATTCTATCTTCATGAAAAAGGAGTAAATGGAGTAAAGGGGAAAATAGATTATCCATTATTAAAGCAAACCATAAATGTGGAACTGACAGAAGATGATATAAAACAAATTACTGAAATAGTAAAAAATATAAAAGAAATAGTCTTATTAAAATCACCCCCTTGTTTTAAAAAACAAAAAATATGTAAGAAATGTGCCTATTATGAATTGTGCTTTATTTAAGGAGAGGAGCATATGAAAAGAAGTTTTTTTATTTATAATAATGGAGAGTTAAAAAGAAAGGATAATACATTAACATTCATAGATGAAAACTTAGAAAAGCGAGATATTCCAATTGAAAATATTGATGATTTAAATATAATGTCTGAATTATCATTTAATACAAAAATGATAAATTATATTTCACAATATGGAATAACTATTCACTTTTTTAATTATTATAGTTTTTATACAGGGAGTTATTATCCAAAAGAAAAACTCGTTTCAGGAGAACTGCTAGTAAAGCAAGTAGAAAATTATTCTGATTTAGAAAAAAGATTAACCATAGCTAAAGCATTTGTGGAAGGGGCAGCTAATAATATATATAGAAATATACGATATTATAATGGAAGAGGAAAGGATTTAGATGAGTATTTATTAAAAATAAAAAGTATTGCTAAGAATATAGAACAAAGTAAAAGTATAAATGAATTAATGGGATATGAAGGAAATATTAGAAAGATATATTATAGTGCATGGAATATAATAATAAATGAAGATATTAATTTTACTAAGAGAGTAAAAAATCCTCCAGATAATATGATTAATACACTAATTTCTTTTGTTAATTCTTTAATTTATACAAGAGTCTTGAGTGAAATTTATAAAACACAATTAAATCCAACAATAAGTTATCTTCATGAACCTGGGACAAGAAGATTTTCATTAGCATTAGATATATCAGAAATATTTAAACCCATATTAGGAGATAGGTTAATTTTTTCTTTGCTAAATAAAAAACAAATTAATGAAAAAAGTTTTACAAAAAATTTAAATTATCTTCATTTAACTAAAGATGCTTCAAAATTAATAGTATCAGAGTTAGATGAAAAATTAAATCAAACTATAAAACATAAAGATTTGAATAAAAATGTTTCATATCAATACTTAATGAGATTAGAATGTTATAAGTTAGTTAAGCATTTATTAGGAGAAAAACAATATGAACCTTTTAAGATGATTTGGTAGGTGAAAAAAATGTACATAATTTTAGTTTATGATATAAAAGTAGATGAAAAAGGACAAAAGATTTTAAATAATGTATTTAAAGTTTGCAAAAGATACTTATGCCATATCCAAAACTCAGTATTCGAGGGAGAATTGTCTGAAGGACAAATAGTAAAGTTAAAATATGAAATCGATAAATTAATAAGAAAAGATTTCGATTCAGTAATAATATTTAAAAGCAGAAATAAAAAATGGTTACAAAAAGAGTTTTGGGGACTAGAAGATAATAAAGTTAGTAATATTATATAAAATCTTGTCTATCTTTAATAATGTAAAATACCTAGCAGATAGACAAATTACAATATATCTTATTTAGAAGTATTTATAAGAATAGTTATGAAAGTTTTTTTGTATATAATAATAATTAAAATTAAAGATAGACAATTTTGTAATGAAGACATTAGATATAATCTATGTTATAATTAAACGAATATTAGTAGCTCCATATTGGAATTTAAATAGGGTCAGGAAACCAACCCCAGTCGACCCCATTATAATATTAGTAGCTCCATATTGGAATTTAAATATGTCCCATACTCAGATATTTTGGCACCTTTTACAGATATTAGTAGCTCCATATTGGAATTTAAATCTCCAGCAATGGGTCATTTACGAATCACTACTTTCAGATATTAGTAGCTCCATATTGGAATTTAAATTTGTTATCATCTCCTTTTAAATTTGTGTGTAAATTGATATTAGTAGCTCCATATTGGAATTTAAATGAATTTAGTTTTGCTAAACTCTTTATTGAAATCCTGATATTAGTAGCTCCATATTGGAATTTAAATTGATTCATCTAGACTATCAAAGCTATCTATTTTTCCATATTAGTAGCTCCATATTGGAATTTAAATATATTAGGTTTTCTACCTTCTTTTTTGCCATACTTCATATTAGTAGCTCCATATTGGAATTTAAATAATGTAACAAAGCCATTGGATATAATCATAGAAATTATATTAGTAGCTCCATATTGGAATTTAAATT
>Ga0352976_1025585_pt1 | contig 10181 bp, 21 predicted proteins | sample Cowrumrumenfluid_FD_205949 | JGI IMG/M metagenome (GOLD analysis project Ga0352976, IMG submission 205949) | Metatranscriptome of Cow rumen microbial communities from the University of Illinois at Urbana-Champaign, USA - Cow X-1 rumen fluid... | ecosystem: Host-associated > Mammals > Digestive...
CCCTGTTGGTCGTCCGGGACCTGTAACTCCGTGGGGTAAGCCTGCACTCGGTTACAAGACCAGAAAGCACCACAAGAGTTCGGATAAGCTTATCGTAAAGCGCAGAAACGGTAAGTAATAGGCATACAGAAAGGAGCTTATAAGAATGGGCAGAAGTGTTAAAAAGGGTCCTTTTGTACAGCCTGTACTTTTGAAGAGGGTCCAAGAATTGAACGCTACCGGCGAGAAGAAGATTCTTAAAACATGGAGCAGAAGCTCAACAATCTTCCCTGATTTCGTTGGTCATACATTTGCGGTTCACGACGGCCGCAAGCATGTTCCTGTATATGTAACAGAGGACATGGTTGGTCACAAGCTCGGCGAGTTTGCACCGACAAGAACATTTAAGGGACACGCAGGTTCCAAAACCACTAAGAAATAATGCCGAAAGGAGTTATAGAAATGGAAGCTAAGGCTTATTTGAATTATGTTCGCATTTCTCCCCGCAAAGTTTCTGTCGTTCTCGATTTGATCAGAAACAAGCCGGTAGATCTTGCAATGGCTATCCTCAAGCATACTCCCAAGGCAGCTTGTGAGGATTTGCAGAAGCTTTTGAAGTCTGCAATCGCAAATGCAGAGAATAACCACAATATGGATGTTTCCAAGCTTTATGTAGCAGAATGCTCCGTAAGCCAGGGCCCGATCCTCAAGCGTATCCGTCCGAGAGCTCAGGGTCGCGCTTTTAGAATAGATAAGAAAACATCGCACATTACCCTTGTACTCAGGGAAAAAGAATAAGAGAGGGAGGTTAGAGTAATGGGCCAGAAAGTACATCCTCACGGTTTGCGTGTAGGCGTAATTAAAGACTGGGATTCACGTTGGTATGCCGGTAAAAAGGATTTCGGAGATACTCTTGTTGAGGATTATAACCTCCGTCAGATTCTTAAGAAGAAGCTGTATGCTGCCGGTATAGCTAAAATTGAAATTGAACGCACAAAGCAGAGAGTTAGAATTCATATCCACTGTGCTAAGCCGGGTATGGTTATCGGTAAGGGCGGCGCAGAGATAGAGAAGCTCCGTTTGCAGTGCGAGAAGATGCTTAAGAAGAATGTTTCTATTGATATAGTAGAGGTTAAGCATCCTGACCTTAACGCGCAGCTCGTTGCAGAGAATATTGCTCAGCAGCTTGAGAAGAGAATTTCTTTCCGCCGCGCTATGAAGCAGGCTATAGGCAGAACTATGAAGTTCGGCGCAAAGGGTATTAAAACTCAGTGTTCAGGCCGTCTTGGCGGTGCCGAGATCGCAAGAGCAGAATCATATCACGAGGGAACTATTCCGCTTCAGACTATCAGAGCTGATATCGACTACGGTTTCGCTGAGGCTAACACAACCTACGGCAAGATCGGTGTAAAGGTATGGCTTTATAAGGGCGAAGTTCTCAACGAGAATCGCAAGTCACGCAGAGAAGGGAGCGGTAAGTAATGTTATTGCCTAAACGTGTTAAATACCGCAAAGTTCACAGAGGCCGTATGAAGGGCAAAGCTTCCCGCGGCAACAAGGTGACTTACGGTGAGTATGGTTTGCAGGCTTTAGAGCCGGCATGGATTAAGTCAAACCAGATCGAAGCAGCCCGTGTCGCTATGACTCGTTACTGCAAGAGATTTGGTAAAGTATGGATAAAGATTTTCCCCGATAAGCCTATCACTTCAAAGCCTCTCGGTACCAGAATGGGTAAAGGTAAAGGCGCACCTGAATATTGGGTAGCCGTAGTAAAGCCCGGCAAGGTTATGTTTGAGCTTGCAGGTGTTCCGGAGGAAACAGCAAGAGAAGCTATGAGATTGGCAGCTGCCAAGCTTCCTATTAAGTGCAAGTTTGTTAAGAAGGAAGAAACGGAGGGTGAGCAGTAATGAAAGCTTCAGAAATCAGAGAATTGACAACAGAAGAGCTTCAGACTAAGCTTAAGACTCTTAAAGAAGAACTCTTCAACCTTCGCTTCCAGCTCGCTGTAAATCAGCTTGAAAATCCAACACGCATTAAGGCTGTAAAGAAAGATATTGCTCGTGTACTTACTGTAATTCGTGAGCAGGAACTTGAAAGCAGCAAGAACGCGTAATGGAAGGAGGATTTAGACGTGAGTGAAAGAAATCTGAGAAAAACAGTTGTTGGCAAGGTTGTTTCCGATAAGATGGAGAAAACAATCGTCGTAGCTGTTGAGGACAGCGTAAAGCACCCGCTTTACAACAAGATCGTGAAGAGAACTATTAAGTTCAAGGCTCACGATGAGAACAACGAGGCCGGCATTGGCGACCGTGTAAAGATCATGGAGACTCGTCCTCTTTCTAAGGATAAGAGATGGAGACTTGTCACGATTATTGAGAAGGCAAAGTAATATTGGCATATATTAAAGGAGGAAATCACTGTGATACAACAGCAGACATACCTCAAGGTTGCCGATAACACCGGTGCAAAAGAGCTTATGTGCATTCGTGTTCTCGGCGGTACCGGAAGAAGGTACGCCAACATTGGCGATGTTGTAGTTGCTTCCGTAAAGAAAGCAGCTCCGGGCGGCATCGTTAAAAAGGGCGACGTAGTTAAAGCAGTAGTCGTTCGCTCCAAAAAGGGCGTTCGTCGTGAGGACGGCACTTATATTCGTTTCGACGAAAATGCTGCCGTTATTATTAAAGAAGATAAGAACCCAAGAGGTACTCGTATTTTCGGACCTGTTGCAAGAGAGCTTCGTGATAAGGATTACATGAAGATTTTGTCCCTTGCTCCGGAAGTACTTTAATGGAGGTGCTCACTGATGAATAATAAGGTTCATGTTAAAACGGGTGACACCGTAAAGATTATCAGCGGCAGAGATCGCGGTAAGCAGGGTAAGGTTCTCGCTGTTTCTCCGAAAGAGGGCAAGGTTATCGTTGAGAAGTGCAACCTCGTTAAGAAGCACATCAAGCCCAGAAGAATGGGTGAAACCGGCGGTATCGTAACGGCTGAGGCTGCTATCTATGCTTCCAAGGTTCAGGTTGTTTGCCCGAGATGCGGCAAGCAGACAAGAGTTGCTCACAAGATTCTTGCTGACGGCAAGAAAGAGCGTATTTGCGCTAAGTGCAAAGAGACACTTTAAGGAGGGGTTAAACAATGGCAAGAATGAAGGATTATTACAAGAGTAATGTTGCCCCTGCTCTTATGAAGAAGTATTCATATAAGAGTGTTATGCAGATTCCGAAGCTTGAGAAAATCGTTGTAAACGTTGGCGCCGGTGAGGCAAGAGAAAACTCTAAGGTTATCGACGCTATCGCTAATGACCTTGCTGCTATTACAGGACAGAAGCCGTACATCTGTAAGGCGAGAAAGTCTGTAGCTAACTTTAAGCTTCGTGAGGGTATGAATATCGGTGTTAAGGTTACGCTCAGAGGCGACAGAATGTATGAGTTCCTCGACAGACTCTTCAATGTCGCTCTCCCAAGAGTTCGTGACTTCAGAGGTATCAACCCTAACTCTTTCGATGGCAGAGGAAACTACAGCATGGGTCTTAAAGAACAGCTTATTTTCCCTGAGATAGATTTTGATAAGATAGACAAGGTTCGTGGTATGGACATTTGCTTCGTTACCACTGCAAACACTGACGAAGAGGCTCGTGAGCTTTTGACTCTCATGGGCGCTCCGTTCGCAAGGTAAGGAGGGGTTATCGTGGCTAAAAAAGCAATGAAGGTTAAGCAGCAGAGAACTCAGAAGTTTTCGACAAGAGAGTACACAAGATGCAAGATCTGCGGAAGACCACACGCATACCTCCGCAAGTTCGGTATTTGCCGTATTTGCTTCAGAGAGCTCGCTTACAAGGGTGAGATCCCCGGAGTAAAGAAGTCCAGCTGGTAATTTTAGAAGGAGGAATATATAATGCAGATTACAGATCCTATCGCAGATTTGCTTACAAGAATTCGTAACGCAAACTCCGCTAAGCACGATACTGTTGAAATTCCTGCTTCCAACATGAAGAAGTCTATTTGCCAGATTCTTGTTGACGAAGGTTTTATTAAGAGTTTCACAGTTGCCGATGACGGCAAGCAGGGCGTTATTACTGTTGCGCTTAAGTATGGCGCAAATAAAACACCGGTAATACAGGGCCTTAAGAGAGTTTCAAAACCCGGCCTGCGTATTTACTCAAATGTTGAAGATATGCCAAAGGTAATGAAAGGACTTGGCGTTGCAATCATCTCCACTTCTAAGGGCGTTATGACAGATCGTCAGGCTCGCAAAGAGAATGTTGGCGGCGAAGTTCTCGCATTCATTTGGTAAGGAGGTTCGAAGATGTCTCGAATTGGAAGAAAACCCGTAAATATTCCCGCCGGCGTCACAGTTAATGTTGACAACGGTGTAATTACCGTAAAGGGTCCTAAGGGTGAGCTTACTCAGAAAATTCATCCGAATATGGCTGTAAACGTTGAGGGCGCTGTTATTACTGTAACACGTCCCGACGACAACAAGCTCAACAGATCACTTCACGGTTTGACACGTTCTCTTATCAACAATATGGTTATTGGTGTTACAGAGGGCTATAAGAAAGAGCTTGAGGTAAACGGTGTTGGTTACCGTGTTCAGAAGCAGGGTAAGGACTGCGTTATGAACCTCGGCTACTCTCATCAGGTTATCGTTTCGGATACTGATGATATTAAGATCGAAGTTCCTAACCCGAACAAGATCATTATCACTGGCATTGATAAGCAAAAGGTTGGTCAGTTTGCTGCCGAAGTTAGAGAGAAGCGTCCTCCGGAGCCGTATAAGGGCAAGGGTATTAAGTACGTTGATGAGGTTATCCGTCGTAAAGAGGGAAAAGCCGGTAAAGGTAAGTAATTAAGGAGTGAATAACAATGGTTAAAAAGCCTGATACAAATAAGGCAAGATTAAAGCGCCATAAGAGAGTACGCAGTAAGATCAGCGGTACTGCCGAGCGTCCTCGCTTGAATGTTTTCCGCTCCAACACCAACATCTATGCTCAGATCATTGATGATATAAGCGGTGTAACTCTTGCAAGTGCATCTTCTCTCGATAAGGAGATCACTGGAAACGGCGGAAACAAAGAGGCTGCTAAAGAAGTAGGAAAGCTCGCTGCTAAGAGAGCTTTAGACAAGGGTATCACCGAAGTCGTATTCGACAGAGGCGGATATGTATATCACGGCCGTGTCAAGGAACTGGCCGAAGGCGCTCGTGAGGGCGGCCTCAAGTTCTAAGTAAGGGAGGAAAATACTTTGGCAAGAATTGACTCAACTGAGATGGAGTTGAAGGAACACGTTGTTGCTATAAACCGTGTTTCTAAAACAGTTAAGGGCGGTCGTATCTTTAAGTTTGCCGCTTTGGTAGTAGTAGGCGACGGCAACGGTACTGTTGGCTTCGGTATCGGCAAGGCAGGCGAAGTTCCGGACGCTATCCGCAAGGGCATTGAGGACGCTAAGAAGAACCTTATCAAGGTTTCCCTTAAGGGCACAACTATTCCTCACGAGGTTATCGGTGAGTTCGGCGCAGGCAGAGTTCTTATGAAGCCTGCTGCTCCCGGTACCGGTGTTATCGCAGGCGGCCCCGTTCGTGCTGTGGTAGAGGCTGTTGGCATTAAGGATATCAGAACAAAGGCTCTTCGTTCAAACAACCCCTGCAACGTTGTTCGCGCAACACTTCAGGGCTTGGGCGCACTTCGTTCTGCTGAGGAGGTTGCTGCAACTCGCGGAATCTCCGTTAAGGATTTGTACTAATAGGGGGTAAGCAAAATGGCTCAGTTAAGCATAAGCAAAACGTCTCAGTACAGAATTAAGCTCGTTAAGAGTCTTATCGGTGCAAAAAAAGACCAGATTGCAACCGCCGACTCTTTGGGTTTGCGTAAAATCGGTGACTCGACTGTTCAGCCCGATAACGCTCAGACAAAGGGCAAAATCAAGAAAATCAATCACCTCATCGAGGTTACCGAAGCATAAGCAAGGAGGTGCGAAATATGAAGTTGCACGAACTTTCACCGGTTGCCGGCTCCAAGAAGGACGCTAAGCGTATCGGTAGAGGTCATGGCTCGGGCTGGGGTAAGACAGCCGGTAAGGGTCATAAAGGTCAGAAGGCCAGAGCAGGTCACGGTATGCGTCCGGGATTTGAAGGAGGTCAGATGCCTCTCCAAAGACGTCTTCCTAAGAGAGGTTTCAATAACATCTTCGCTAAGGAGATCGTAATCGTTAATCTTGGTACACTCGACAAGAAATTCGATAACGGTGCAACAGTTGACACAGAGGCTCTCGTTAAAGCCGGTATCATCAAGAATTCTTTTGATGGCGTTAAGATTTTATCCAACGGCAAATTATCAAAGAGTCTGACAGTTAAGGCAAATGCTTTTTCTAAGTCTGCTAAGGAGAAAATCGAGGCAGCCGGCGGAAAGGCTGAGGTGGTCTAATTGTTTAAAACAGTTCAGAACGCATGGAAAATCCCTGATTTAAGAAATAAGATCATCTACACTCTTTTTATTATTATTGTATTTAGAATCGGTTCGGTTATCCCTGTTCCGTTTCTTGATATCGAGTCTTTAAAGACTTTGATGGATCAGTACTCGGGCGACAATGTTCTGGCTTATCAGAACATGCTGTCCGGTGGTGCGTTTGCTAACGCTACTATTTTTGCGATGGGTATTACACCTTATATCAACAGTTCTATTATCATGCAGCTTCTTGCTGTTGCTATCCCTGCCCTTGAAAATCTTGCTAAAGAAGGCAACGAGGGCAGAAAAAAGATTGCTGCTATTACAAGATACGTAACCGTTGGACTTGGTCTAATTCAGGGTACTGCTTATTACGTATTCTTAAGACGTTCGGGTATCATCATAAGCGACTGGAGAAACGGTGGCTACGGCGTATTCTCATGCGCAGTTATTATACTTGCGTTCACTGCCGGTACTGCTGTTATGATGTGGCTCGGTGAACAGATCAACAACAAGGGTATCGGCAACGGTATTTCAATATTGCTCTTTGCCGGAATTATTTCAAGATTCTCTGTACTCGTAAGCAGCCTTGTTCAGTATTGGCAGCTCGCTATGAACGGTCAGACGAAGTTCTTCTTCCTTGTTCCGATATTTGTTCTTTTGTTCCTCTTCATCATCTGGGTTATTACTTTCATGAATGATGCAGAGAGAAGAATTCCTATTCAGTACGCTAAGAGAGTTGTAGGCAGAAAAATGTACGGCGGTCAGTCAAGTCACCTACCGATTAAGGTTGGCTTGGGCGGCGTTTTGCCGGTAATCTTCGCCAGCTCGATTTTATCAATTCCCAGTACGGTTAACCTCTTCGTAAAGAAGGAAGACGGCTTCTGGGGCAGCTTCTTCAAGTTCTTTAATTCAACAAGCGTTGGATATATGGTATTGTATTTTGTTCTTATTATTATGTTCGCTTATTTCTACACGGCTATTCAGTATAATCCGGTAGAAATGTCTAATAATCTCCGTCAGAATAACGGTACGATTCCCGGTATTCGTCCCGGACGTCCTACTGCTGACTTTATTGCAAAGATCTTGTCAAGGATTACACTTATCGGTGCATTGTTCCTTGCATTGATCGCACTGCTGCCGCTTATTTTCGGTAAAGCATCAACAATGGGCAATATGTCCTTGAGCGGTACTTCCATTATCATTCTTGTAGGCGTTGCACTCGAAACAGTAAAGCAGCTCGAATCACAGATGATGATGCGTCACTACAAAGGCTTCTTGGACTAATAATATACATACTAAGAACAGATTTTTACGTTATTAGTATGAAAGGAGATAAGAAGTATGAACATTATTCTTTTAGGTGCCCCGGGTGCGGGCAAAGGTACTCAGGCTGAGAAGATTTGCGATCATCTGAGTATTCCTACTATCAGTACGGGTAATATTATCCGTGAAGCGCTGAAGAGCGGTACGGAGATGGGTCTTAAGGCTAAAGCATTTGTTGATGCAGGTCAGCTTGTTCCCGATGAGGTTGTTATCGGTATTATCAAGGAGCGTCTTGCTAATGATGACTGCAAAAACGGCTTTATTCTTGACGGTTTTCCGAGAACCATTCCCCAAGCCGAGGCTCTGGACAAGATGGGTGTTGTTATCGATAAGGTAATTGATATTGAAGTACCTGACGAGAGAATTATCGGCAGAATGTCCGGACGCCGTGTCTGCGGAAGCTGCGGCGCAAGCTACCATCTTGAGTACAAGGTACCTAAGACGGAAGGCGTTTGCGACTTGTGCGCAGGTGCCCTGATTCAGCGTAAGGACGACCACCCTGATACGGTTAAAGCACGTCTTGAGGTTTATCACAGCGAAACCGAGCCTCTTAAAGAGTATTACTCAAAGCAGGGTAAGCTCTCTGTAGTAGAGGGTCAGGAGGAAATAGCCGACACTACTGCTTTAGTATTTGCGCAGCTTGAGGCTTAATGTATGATATTTCTAAAGACTGCTAAAGAGTTGAAACTCATGAGAGCAGCCGGACGAATCTCCCAAAGAGCGCTTCGCTTGGCGGGGGAGGCTGTCGAACCCGGAGTTACTACCAAGGAGATTGACAGCTTAGTCCGAAAGTATATCGAGGGACAGGGGGCAATCCCTTCGTTCCTCGGCTACGGCGGATTTCCGGCGAGTGCTTGTATATCAGTTAACAATGTGGTTATCCATGGCATACCTACTGAAAAGCGTGTTCTTAGACAGGGCGATATAGTAAGCATAGATATCGGGGCCTGCTTTGAAGGCTACCACGGCGACAATGCATGGACGTTTGCCTGCGGTGATATCAGCGAGGAAGCCCGGAGACTTCTTGATACTACAGAGGAAGCTTTGTTTAAGGGTATCAATGCGGCAGTTCCCGGAGCGAGGATCGGTGATATAGGATATGCTGTTCAGAAGTGTGTCGAACTTCGCAGTTACTCGGTGGTACGAGATTTCGTCGGCCATGGAGTAGGTGCGAAATTACATGAGGATCCCAGCGTACCAAATTACGGAGTACCGGGTGTGGGTACTCTCCTGCGGCCTGGCATGGCGATAGCCATTGAGCCAATGGTCAACATGGGAAGTTATAAGGTCAGGGTCTTGAAGGATAAGTGGACTACCGTTACCGTAGACGGAAAACTTTCGGCTCACTTTGAGCATACCTTGGCTATAACCCCCGATGGTCCGGTTATTCTTACTTTGCCCGATTGATGAGGTGCAAAAAATGGAATATTCAGTTGGACAAATCGTTAGAGCTAAAGCGGGGCGTGATAAAAACGGCTTTTTCATTATCGTTGGGTTGGAAGGTAAGTTTGCTTATATCGTCAATGGCAAAAACCGTAAAATAGAAGCTCCTAAAAAGAAAAAGCTCATTCACCTTGCACCTACAGGCGCTGTGGTGCAGAATTTCAATACTAACCGTGAAGTTATAAGAATTTTATCAAAATTTCAGGATGATTGAGGAGGCACTCCTATGTCTAAGCAGGACGTATTTGAGCTTACAGGTACGGTAATTGAGGCTTTGCCTAATACTCAGTTTAAAGTTGAACTCGAAAACGGCAAGGTTATTTTAGCTCATATCTCGGGTAAGCTGAGAATGAACTTCATTAGAATTCTTCCGGGCGATAAGGTTACTGTGGAGCTCTCTCCGTATGATCTTACTAAGGGTAGAATTACATGGAGAGGTAAGTAATACTAAAAAAATTAACGATGTTGATATTTTTGTATATCAGCAGAGAAAAGTATTGATAATCCCGGATTTTCCCGAAATTCTATTTACTTTTGAAAGGAATGATTGTATAATGAAAGTCAGACCTTCTGTAAAGAAAATTTGTGATAAATGCAAGGTAATCAAGCGTAAGGGCAAGATTATGGTAATTTGCGAGAACCCAAAGCATAAACAGCGTCAGGGTTAATCACAGGTGTTTCTTAGGAATTGACAATTAATCTAAATTTGGAGGTGCAAATTTATGGCACGTATAGCTGGTGTTGACTTACCCAGAGATAAAAGAGTTGAGATTGGCTTGACTTATATATACGGTATCGGACGCAAAACTGCAAGCGATATTATTGCTGCTACCGGCGTAAATCCTGATACCCGTGTTAGAGATTTGAGCGAGGAGGACGTTTCTAAGCTCAGAGAGTATATTGATCATCACTGTCGTGTGGAGGGTGACCTTCGCCGTGACGTTGCTTTTGATATTAAAAGACTTATTGAAATTGGCTGTTATCGTGG
>Ga0352976_1039393_pt1 | contig 10176 bp, 9 predicted proteins | sample Cowrumrumenfluid_FD_205949 | JGI IMG/M metagenome (GOLD analysis project Ga0352976, IMG submission 205949) | Metatranscriptome of Cow rumen microbial communities from the University of Illinois at Urbana-Champaign, USA - Cow X-1 rumen fluid... | ecosystem: Host-associated > Mammals > Digestive...
CCAACACCGATAGTATTTAAAATTTGGGTAAAGCAGGTATTATTGTGTAAAGTCCTGATACTTATTTAATTGATAAATGTGTGAATATTTGGCAAATTCGGCGGTTTTTTCGTGGGTTTGTTTGAATTGTTTGATTTCTTTGATTTCGTGGCGAAAAATGCAGTAACCAACAAAGGTTTGTAAAAATTATTAATAGATTTTTTGGCGAAATTGTTGGATATATATTATTGCAGAGGTTGTTGATTACTATAACGCATTTTCTTAAAAAGGGACGAGAAGAATGAACAGTAACTGGTTTAAGTTGGTTATGAAAGCCACTAAAGTTCAATACGGTAAAAATCTTCTTCTTAAAGGTGTACCGGTGATTTTTAATCAAAAAGGTGCAAAACTTTCTATTGGAGATAATTGTATTATAAAAAGTTCTTTTCTTTCTAACCTAGTCGGTTTATATTCAAGAACAATTATTGTTACTCGTACACCTGAAGCTGAAATTATTATTGGTGATAATGTAGGGATTTCGGGTGCTACGATATATGCGAGAAAAAGTATTCACATTGGTGAAAATACAAATATAGGTGGAAATGTAAAAATATTAGATAATGACTTTCACCCGATTGAAATAGAAGCTCGAATCGCTGATGATAAGAGCAAAATTGGTACAAAGCCTATTACCATTGGTAAAAATTGTTTTATCGGTTGCAACAGCATAATTCTTAAAGGTACAGTCCTTGGTGACGGATGTGTTGTTGGAGCAGGGGCAGTTGTTTGTGGTAAGTTTGAACCAAATACAGTTATAGCCGGAAATCCGGCAAAGGTTATAAAAAGGATTGAGTGAAAATTCGTTTAACAGTAAGGATGGGTAGGTTAATGGACAAAAAGAAAATATTAATTTTTGCACATTATTATTATCCTGATGTAGCATCTACCGGTCAGTTGCTGAAAGATTTAGCTGAGGGAATGTTAGATGAATTTGATGTAACAGTCATCTGTGTTGTTCCGTCTTATGGTGGGACAATTGAAGATAAATATAAAAGTCAAAAGTATTATTTTGAGGAGCTTAACGGAGTTAAGATTATCCGTGTAAGAGTTCCTGAATTTACAAAAGCAAATAAGTCTAGCCGTATAAAAAATATATTGGCTTATTTTTTTGGTGCTTTAGGTGCAAGCAGAAAAGCAGGTAAGCAGGATTATGTGTTTACTATTTCACAGCCGCCTGTACTTGGTGGATTGCTTGGTGTTCTTGGCAAATGGCAGAAACATGCTAAGATGATTTACTGCATTCAAGATTTTAACCCAGAGCAGATAATTGCTGTTAATTATAGCAAGAATAAGTTTGTTCTTTGGGCTATGATGGTTGCAGATAAATTTAGTTGTCGTCATTCAGATTTAGTTATTACTGTTGGACGTGATTTAGTGGAAACACTGAAAAAACGTTTTAAAAACAAGAATATACCTAAACACGTAATGATTAATAACTGGATAGATGAAAAAGAGATATATCCATTACCGTCTGACAACGAAGGTGTTGTAGCTTTTCGGAAAAAATACGGACTTGAAAATAAATTTGTATTTATGTATTCCGGGAACATTGGTTTATATTATGACTTGCTTAATCTCATTAAAGTGATAAAGAAGTTTAGAAAAGGATACACGTCAGACGGTACATACGAAAAAGGTTATACAACTTCCGATGGAAGAGAAGTTGTATTCGCTTTTGTGGGCGATGGTTCTGTATTAGAAAGCCTTAAAAATTATGTAGAGAAACATCATATGGAGAATGTTGTCTTTATTCCTTATCAAGATAAAGAAGATTTGATTTACAGTTTGAATGCTGGAGATGTTCACTGGTGCGTAAATGCAAAGGGAATTAAAGGTGTATCATGTCCTTCAAAAGCATATGGTATTATGAGTGCAGGCAAACCTATTCTTGGGGTTTTGGAAAAAGGTACTGAGGTACGTTGGCTGATTGAAGAATCCAGTTGCGGCAAATGCTGTGAACCTGGAGACTATATAGAAATAGAGAAATTGATTAATTGGTATATTGAAAATTCTTATTATGATAAAGTGAAAAAAATTGGTTATTGTGGCAGAAAATATTTGGAAAATAAATTGACTATTAGTGTTAGTGTTGATAAATATGTATCAATTATTAAATCTTTATGATTATGTGAGAAGAATTGTATATGGTTGATTTAACAGTAATTATTCTAACGAAAAACGAAGAATCGAATATCAGAAAGTGTATAGAATCTTTTCACGGAATTCCGAAGAGGATTGTAATTATTGATAGCTTTAGCACAGACACAACTGTTAAAATTGCAAGATCACTTGGTGCTGATATTTATGAACATAAATTTTCGAGCCATGCCGAACAGTTCAATTGGGCATTGGAAAATATAAATGTTTCAACTACATGGGTTATGAAAGTAGATGCTGATGAAGAATTGACTCCAGAACTTGCAACAGAAATTGATGAAAAATTAGATAACCTTAATTCAAATGTTAATGGTGTTGTCCTTCGGCGAAGAGTTTATTTTATGGGACGTTGGTTAAAGCATGGTGGTAAGTATCCGGAATTATTATTACGGATTTTTAGAGTTGGTCATGGAATGTCTGAAATGAGATTAATGGACGAACATTTGATTATTACTGATGGAGAGACTGTTACATTTAAAAATGATTTTTCCGATAATAATAACAAGTCGCTTGAATGGTGGATTGGGAAGCACAACTGGTATAGTAATAAGGAAGTCCTTGATCAACAAATGAAAATACATATGGAAGAATCTACAGACAAAACAAAAACATCATTACAAGCGAAAGTGAAGAGAACTATTAAAAATTATGGCTATTATAGTCTTCCTAAATTTTTTAGAGCACATATATATTTTATTTATAGATATTATATTAGGCTTGGCTTTCTGGATGGAACAGAAGGTAGAATTTATACTTTTTTGCAAGCATATTGGTATAGATATTTAGTAGATGCAAAAATGTATGAATGCGAAAAGAATGGAACAAAAATGGAAGCACAGAAAGATTTAAAATAGGGGATAGGAAGATGGTAGAAAAAAGGAATATACTTATAATAATGGGTAGATATCTTCCCGGTTATAAAGACGGGGGTCCTGTTCGTTCTATAAAAAATCTTACTGATTATCTTGGTGATGAATATAATTTCAAAATATTAACTTGTGACAGAGATCATGGTGATATTGAACCATATCCTAATATAAAAGTTAATGATTGGAATCGCGTTGGTAAAGCAGATGTATACTATGTGCCACCTAAAGGTTTTACTTTTAATGTGATTTTGAAGTTGGTTAGACAAGTTGATTTGGTTTATGTATGTGGCTGTTTTAATGATTATGCTATCAATACGTTAGTGTTAAACTATATAGGAAAAATTAGAAAGTCTGTTGTTATAGCTGCAATGGGTTTGTTTTCTCCATTAGAGTTTAAACATAAATTTTTAAAAAAGAAATTGTTTATTTCATTTTTTAATGTTGCTGGGTTATTTAAAAATGTTTATTGGTCTTCAACATCTGATATGGAGATTGAAGAAATACAAAAACAGGTTAAAGCACAAAGGGATAAGTTTTTCATTGCAGAAGATTTGCCTCGTATAGTTGATGCGACTTCAATACATAAAGAAAAAGAAAAGAACAATCTCAAAATTATTTGGATTTCTAGAGTTACATATAAGAAAAATTTATTAGGTGCAATTGAAATACTAAAAAGTGTAAATTCCCATATTATTTTTGATATATACGGTTCGATACATGATGACGTTTATTGGAAAAAATGTCAGGAAGAATTGAATAAACTTCCTTCAAATATTGTATGGAATTATTTAGGTGAGTTAGATTCAAACGAGGTAGTTCAAACTTTACGAAATTATCATGTTTTTTTATTTCCAACGTTTGGAGAAAATTATGGACATGTGATTCAAGAAGCATTATCAGCTGGGTGTCCGTGTGTTATAAGCGACCAAACTCCTTGGAGAAATTTAGAAAAATATAATGCAGGATATGTGTATTCTTTAGAAGACAAAAATAATTTTGTTAAATCCATTGAGTATTTTGCTAGTATGCCTGCAGAAGAATTTAATGAATTTGTTATTGATACTTTAAATTATGCCATAGAAAATAGTAATGATAAATTTAGAAACACAGGGTATCGTAAAATATTTGATACTCTTTGTGTGTGAGGAAGTATGAAAGTACTGTTTATTTCAAATGTACCATCTCCATACAGAGTTGATTTTTTTAATGAGTTGGGGAAATTATGTGATTTAACTGTTTTATTTGAAACAAAATATGCGAAAAGTCGAAATGATGAATGGAAAGACTATCATTTTAATAATTTTCACGGTATATTCTTGAGAGGCATTCGAATTGGTGACGCAGAGGCTTTTTGTCCTGGGATTGTTAATTATCTTGAGAAAAAGGACTATGACATTATTGTAGTTAGCTTTTATTCGTCTCCTACTGGAATGTTAGCAATTCAGTATTTGAATATAAAAAAGATTCCTTTTATTTTGAGTTCTGATGGTGGACGAATTAAAAATGAAAAGGGTTTAAGATATAAGTTTAAAGAACATTTTATAGGTTCTGCTTATGCTTGGCTAAGCACGGGAAAATCCACAAGTGAGTATTTCGAATTTTATGGTGCTAAAAAAGAAAATATATTTATTTATCCTTTTACATCTGTTAAAAAAAGTCAAATTTTGAAAAAGTCTTTGACTGATAATGAAAAGAATTATTATAAAAAAAAGGTAGGTATAACTGAAGAAAAAGTTATTGTTTCAGTAGGTCAGTTTATTTATCGAAAAGGCTATGATATTTTGCTTAACGCATGTAAGGATTTAGATAAAAATATTGGTATTTATATTATTGGAGGAGAGCCAACGGAAGAGTATATTACAATTCAAAATAATAATAGTTTAAATAATGTACATTTTATTGGATTTAAATCAAAATCTGATCTGTCTGATTACTATAGGGCTGCTGATCTTTTTGTTTTACCTACAAGGGATGATATTTGGGGATTAGTTGTGAATGAAGCTATGGCAAATGGATTACCTGTTATTACAACTGATAAGTGTGTAGCGGGAATAGAAATGATAACTGATGATAGATATGGAGAGATTTTAGAATTAAATAGATTTCAAGCTGATTTTAAAAATTCTGTAGAAAGAAATATTCATAAAAAATCATTACCCATTCTTAAATTAGCTGAACAGTATAGTATTGAGGGAATGGCAGAACGACATATCGAAATTTTTAAGGGGCTAATTAATGATTAATTTAAAAAAGCTAAAATTAGAACATTTAATTATTCTGTTAATACCTTTATTAAATCAATTACAAGTAGGTAGATTTATATCAATAGAAAATATTATATATTTACCTATGATTATGTTTTTGTTTATTTTTTTTGTTCATCGAGATGAATTGTTTCTTGAAAATAAAAATATTATTTTGATATTTGCTAGTGTAGAATTTGTTCTTCCGGTGGTTTTATTTAGAATAGAAAACAAAAATTGTTTGTTAGCAATCTGTCTAAATATTCTTTGCTTTTTGTTTATATTATATTATTCAGACTTTAGAAATAGCAAAATTTCGTTTGATGAATTGGTTGTTTTATTTTTTATTGGGAACAGTCTTGTTTTAATTTATAATATTATTACTCATTTACAGGAAATTCAACTTTCTAATTTTTCAATGCTTTTAGATGGAGTAAGAAATGAAGAACGTTCTAAAATGGGATTCGATCATGCTAATTGGCTTGGAATGTATTCGTTTGTGGAAATTGTATTACTTGTTTTTATGATAAAATTACGCAAGTTTAATAGGTATATATCTGCTTTGTTTCTTTTACTTAGTTCCCTAGCAATTATTTCATCTGGTTCGAGAACTGCTTTTATTTGTACTTTATTATTTTTACTTAGTCAGTTGGGAAGATATATATTTTCTAAAATTGGTCTTGGCGTTACACAATATTTTGTCCAAATTGGAATTGTAGTTGTTTTGCTTATGTATATGTTTCAATCTGAATCTGCATCCGAATTGGTTGATTTGAGTAGTGGACGAGATGTTTTAAATAAAACAACAATCGATTATTTGAAATACAATGGATATTTATATTTTGGATATGCCCCGTTTAATTTTACAGAACTTCATAACTATATTCCAATTACCGATTGTTGGTATGTTGTTTGCATTGCTCAAATTGGCATTGTGGGCTTGTTAGGATGGATTTCTATTATTATTATTTTGACCTATAAAATGATAAAGTCGGACAATTTTAATGGTGTAACATTGTTAGTTTGTTTACTATGTTATGGAGTTACAGAAAATGTTGTTTTTAATCCTGGCGTTTCTTTATCAATGGTCTTTTTAGTTTTGATTTTTTATTCTGCTAATAACATGAATGCTGCATATGAAACTGAAGAAAAAAGTGAATGTTAGGTGTTACGTACTGATATTTAGTTCATTTGCTAATTTTTTATAAATAATTATTAACAAAGTAGTGTAAGAATAATATGTATATTTATAAATGAGGTGGATTTAAGTTGAAAATACTTCAAATAGCAACATTATTTCCGTTACCATGGTTACCGCAGTACGGAATATTTATAAAAGAACAATATGATGCACTGACTGAAATGGGATGTGATGTGAGTTTACTTGCTGTTGTTAATTCGAAAACCTATAACAAAATACAAGATAAACAAATTGGAAATGTTCGATATATTAATTTTGATAATGTATTACCTGGTGCTTTCAATTTATGGATTTCTGGATTTTTATTAGCAAAAAAAATTGAGAGAGAATTAAAAGATGAAATAAAATTATATGATATAATTCATGGTCATGAAACACTTCCTTGTGGTTTTGCAGCAGCTATATTATCTCATAAATATCATATTAAATCTGTAGTCAGTGTACATGGATTAGATGCAGGTTTCAAACTAAACACAAATAGTCGAATTTTATCTTTTCCAAATAGACAAGTTTGCAAATGGGTTTATAAAAAATCAAATATAGTAATAGGGGTAAGTAATAGAGTATGCTCCGAAACTTTACAAGTTGAAAAAAATGCTAATGTAAAAACAGTGTATAATGGTGTCAATTTAGAGAACTTTTTTAAAAAAGAAAAAAAAGTAAAAAATACATTTAATATAATATGTGTTGGAAATTATATAGGATTAAAAAGAATTGAAGATTTGTTAGAGTCGATTGCTATATTACCGAATTCCGTGAAAATTCATTGTGAGATTTTTGGAAAAGGGTATTTAGAGAAGAATCTGATTAGCTTGGCAAGTAGATTGAATATTGAGGATAGAGTATTATTTCGTGGCTATCAACCGGTTTCCGTAATTGCTGATGCAATGCAGCAAGCAGATTTATTTGTTTTGCCAAGTGAGTATGAAGCATTTGGATGCGTGTATGTTGAAGCTATGGCATGTGGTGTTCCGGTTATTGCTTGCGAAGGACAAGGAATTTCCGAATTAATTCAGGACGGAAAAAATGGATTTTTAGTTCCAACAAGGTCACCTGAAAAAATAGCGTACTATATAAAATATGCTATAGATAATCCTAATAAATTGTCTCAAGTTAGTAACAATGCGTTGAGAACTGCTCAAGAATATACATGGAAAAAATCGGCATCAGATCTTTTTAAAATTTATTTAAGTTTGACTGGGTTGAATGATAATGAATAATTTAGTTAGTATTATAATTCCTGTTTATAATGTTGAAAATTATTTAAGAGAATGCATAGAATCTGTGTTATCTCAGAAATATGGCTATTTTGAGTTGATATTAATTAATGATGGTTCTACAGATTCGTCTGGTGAGATTTGTGAAGAGTATAAATTAATTGATAATAGAATAAAAGTTATACATAAAAAGAATGGAGGTTTGTCATCTGCAAGAAATGTAGGCTTAGATAATGCGGTAGGTGAATGGATAATATTTCTGGACAGTGATGATAAAATAAAGAATGACTTAATTCAAGATTGTGTTTCTTTAGTAAAAGATGATATTGATGTAGTTTGGTACAATTATAATATTTTTGGTGAACATCTTAATACGGAAAAAGTAGATAGAGTTTTAATAGATGATATTAAAATCTATAATAGTTGCGAAGTTGCTATGAAAGATATATTTTTATCTTATGGTGATATTGTTGTATGGAATAAAATGTATTCAAGTTCTTTGTTTCGAGATATACGATTTCCTATAGGGAAATTGCATGAAGATGAATTTGTTACATATCGTTTGATTTTCAAAGCTCGCAAGATTATTCGTACTTTTAAGAAATACTACGACTATAGAATAAATCCAAGTAGTATAATGCATACAGGATCTATAAAAAGAAAAATGGTAATCTTTGAAGCAATTAATGAAAGACTTATTTTTTTTAAAAGAAACAATTGTACTGAGCTTGAAGAAATGGATTATGCAAATTTGTTTAATAATTTAAAATATTTCTATCAAGTTATGTCCAATGAATCTGTTGCTTACCAAGATGATTTATTATGGATAAAAAATAAATTTTTAGAAAATGAAGATAACTTTAAAAATAATAAGTATATCACTAAAATTAATAAAATATTATATAGACTGTTTTTAATTAATAATCGATTAATTATTCTCTTTAATATTAGGAGGAGTAGGATTTGATAATTAGATTCTCTGGTGGATTAGGAAATCAAATGTTTCAATTTGCATATTTAACAGCACAACAGAAACGTTATCCGGATGAAAGGGTAGTAGCTGATATTGGAGATTATGATACATACATTCATCATAATGGATTTGAGATAGAGAAAATTTTTGGTTTAGATATTCCAAAATGCAGTGAATCCGAAAAAGAATCTCATCGAATTCAAATGACAATAAAGAATAAAATTCTATGGAGATTAGGTTTAAAGGAAGCTGGTTTTCCAAAACGTATACAAGACAACTGTAATGGATTCGATTGTAGATTTTTAGAGAAATTCAAAGATGAAGATTTTTTATGGGGATATTGGCAGAGTGAGAGATATTTTGCCAATTGCAAACAAGAAATCGAAAATCTGTTAAAATTCCCAGAGATAACTGATGAAGTTAATGTGAAAATCTCGAGTGAAATCATGGCAGAGAATTCGGTTGCAATTCATATTCGCAGAGGAGATTATCTAAAATTTCCGGAGTTAGTAGATCTGTCAGAAACGGAGTATTATTTGAAATCAATTGAATTAGTTAAGCAAAAAGAGAATATAAAAAAGCATTGGTTCATTTTTTCTGATGACATAGAGTGGTGTAAAAAAAACTTGTGTTTATCTAATGAAAAAATTACATATGTAGTTAATAATACCGGAAATAATTCTTTTCGTGATATGCAACTAATGAGCCTATGTAATTATATTATAGTTGCTAACAGTACTTTTTCTTGGTGGGCAGCTTGGTTGGCGGATAATCCAAAATTAATAATTGCTCCAAAGAATTATTACAATAATAAACCTGGATTTGATGAGGATATCTGTCCAGAAAGTTGGGTTAGGATTTAATTATGATAATATTAAAACTTTCAGGTGGATTAGGAAATCAGATGTTTGAATACGCCTACGGCTTATGGGTTTCCAAATATTTCAATGAAGATCTAATAATAGATTGTACTGAATTTGAATTAGACGAAATTAGAGAACTTTCTCTTCAGCATTTAAATATCGAAAATTTGGTGTTTTTAGATGATTCAAGCGATGTTTATGATGATAAAAATGCTGTTGTATTAAATAAAGATATTGTTTCAATAAAAAATGCTAGAAAAATGTCATCGCATAGTAATCAGTCTAGGATTAAGTTAGAATTGTCTTTTTTTATGATGAAACTATCAAATATATACTATAAAAATTTTTTTAGAAGGAAAAACAAAGTCATAGATGGTTTTTACCAAAGTGAATATTATTTTTATCCCATTCGAAACAAGATTAAAGAAATTTTTAAAGTCAATACAGAACCATCCCCCAAAAATAAAGAGATTATAGAGACTATAGATAAAAGTAACTCTGTATGTGTACATATTAGACGGGGTGACTACTTGAATTCGGAATGGAGTAGTTTACAGGTTTGTACTAGTGAATATTTTTATAAAGCTGTTGATTATATGAAAAAACAGTTAATT
>Ga0352976_1021777_pt1 | contig 10129 bp, 3 predicted proteins | sample Cowrumrumenfluid_FD_205949 | JGI IMG/M metagenome (GOLD analysis project Ga0352976, IMG submission 205949) | Metatranscriptome of Cow rumen microbial communities from the University of Illinois at Urbana-Champaign, USA - Cow X-1 rumen fluid... | ecosystem: Host-associated > Mammals > Digestive...
GATTTAAAACAGCAATACCTAATGATGCTTTTCAAAAAGGTTTTGCTCATGTTTTCTTTGTTAAACCTAATTGTAATGTTTGTACTGGTGAGACATTTGAGTTACATAGTCAATTTAAAAATGATGCTGTATTTCAATACGCATATCAAAATTCTCCATATTTATTAAGAGAACTTTGTCAGCGTGATAGTTATTACAGTAATCTTATGTTTAGTTTATCAAATAGAGCAGCAGCATTTTCATTACAGGATGAGTTTATTGGACACGAAACGTATGGTACTACTTATTCTGGATGGAAAATTGCATTCGGTCGTAATACTGTTGAATCAAAAACTGCAGGTCAGTTTGAAGTAACTTTTAGAGATGATAAAAATTTTCATATTTATCATCTTCATAAATTATGGGTCGAATATATTTCGGGTGTTTATTCAGGTAAATACGTACCACAAACACAACACATAACGAATAAAATATTAGACTATGCTAGTGCTGTATATTATATTATAACAGCAGAAGATGGAGAAACCATTTTATTCTGGAGTAAATATTATGGAGTATTTCCAACAACCATACCTTCTACACAATATGGGTGGGCATACGGATCACTTATAGGATCTCAATCGCTTGATGTTTCAATCACATATCAGTATTCATTTAAAGAGGACTTTCACCCATCTTCATTAATTGAAATTAATGAAGCTAGTAATATAGCAATTAAAGGCACTACGCAGTTACAGTATGCACCAACATATGATTCTGAACTTGGACATACTGGTGAACCATGGGTTAGAGTACCATATGTAGAAGCCGTTAAATCAGGAGGTCGTACTGTTTATAAATTACGATTCCTGAGAAGCAATGGAACATACAAACCAAATTATGACCCAGATGCACCTCTTGTTACAATTTAATTAAAAGGAGTGACTATACTTATGGCAGATAATTCAAAAGAAACTCCAGTAAGAATTAAAAAAAGTTATATAGACAATTATTCTATTAAACAGTTTGTAGGCGGTCGTGGAGCTGGTCATACAACGTCTGGTTTAGTAGATTATTATTTTAGTAAAAGTAAAAGTGGGATAGATCCATCATTAAGAAATGTTGGTTTGATTGGTATGACAACTGAGCTAATTTCAAATGTTGCTGAAGATGGATTTAATGCTACATCAGTTTTATTTCGTGAAACATTTCCTAATAGAGCAGAGATACCAGAATCAATATATTCTCATGCGGCAATATTTCAATTATCAAATATTTTTTCATCTGCATCTCAATGTACTTTTTTGTTGGTATTAAAAGAAAGCGAAATCATTGAAAATGCAGATGTTAATGAAACTACTGGTAGATATAGTTTTATCATAGATAAGGATTTAACAATTTATGTAGAAGATGTACCTTATACATTGGATTATGATATAGCTATAACATGTGTTAAAAAACTTAATGAAAAGCATAAAGAAGAATTTCTTTTTACAGCGTCATATATAACAAATACTTATAAAAATTCTATATCCGATATAAATCTTCCATATATAAAAGTTAGACGTTCTATCAATGGATATATTGCATTAGAATTAAAGATGCATCAATGTATACGAAATGTGATATATGAACAAATCGTAACAAATAATAAAATTAATATGCCTACTATTGATGTATCATTTAGTGGTCAATTGGTAGGATTTGATATATTATATAAGCCTAGTAATAAAAATGATTTTACAGTTCAACTATCAAAATTATTAGTATATTCGCAACCTATTACAACACCATTTTGTTATTATCAATTACATGATGAAAATGTACTTCGTATTACTTTTAATAATAAAGACGGATATTTTATTCCTAAATTTAATTCAGAACTTAAAATTATTCTTTATATAACAAATGGTGGTGGAGCTAATTTTGATGAGTACAGCGGTGATAATGTAACAATTGATGCAACAACTACCAATGAATTGTATGATACACATCTTACTATACTTGCTAAACCCGTTACAGGTTCAACTGGTGGTACTAATAGATTAACTTTAGATGGTCTTCAAGCTTTAACTGTTGAAGGGTATCGAACTGCTTTAGCACTCACTACAGAACCTGATTTAGCTTATTTCTTTAATAACTATCAACATCGTTATGGTAATTTTTATATTAAGTTTATAAAAAGACGTAATGATGTATACGAAAGAATTTTTGGTGGGTTCCTTGTTATGAAAAACGATGACTATATCTATAAAACTAATACATTAGATATAGATTTGAATCTTTATGATATGGATAATCCTGAAAAAAATGTATATATGATTGAGCCTGGCACATTATTCACATATAGAACTGTGTTTAATAGTGATGCTGAAATTAAAGCTACATGCGAATGCTGTTATGATGTTACAATCGTTAATAATGACGATGATAGTGAAAAAGATGAAAATACTTATTTGGTAGTAGATGATAATATTCCTGAAGAAGATTTTGATGAAAAAACAATGATTAAATTAACCGTTGCCCAAAGCAAATTATCTACTGCTGATATAGGTAATTATCTAAGAATCACAAGTATTTGTGAATGTGCTAAAAATTCTTCTATTTATAATCATGACGATATCTATGTAACATTTTATCGAGATCCTGAAGAGCATGAGCAATATTTACAAGAATATAAAAATGCAGTAGCTCAGGGTTTATCGAATGTAAGAGTATTCGATAGTGATTACGTTGATACAAGTGGAGTACCAGACTATCTTAAAAATCGTGCTATTTCATATGCGGAATATTGTCAACGTATGAGAAAACTTAATCCTGATGGTGATTATGATGATAAAAAATTAGTATTTGATTTTACTAGATCTGAACTTGCTGTTATGGATAATCCAACAGAAAATAAATTTGTATTTATAAATCCATTTTTAATAAGGTTTAGAAAAAATCCAAATTTATTAAGTTTATATATGACGTACATTAATCAAACATCAGTATTTGAATTATTAGAAACTAATGATGATGCGTATGTACAATTTGCAGCATATGATATGAGATTGGAAAGAGAATTTGCTGCTGAAAAAAAATATACTATAACATTGAATATTAACTCAAATATTAATATTGATCCAATTCACCCACCAGTTGTATATCTTAATGATAAAACAAAAATGGATCAAAATGATTTGAGAGTAATATTAGTATTAAGAGATAAAACAAGACCGTATTGTTTTGTTGAAATGTATCCTGTAGAATTTTCAAATACTACAACAGCAATACAATTTAAAGCTGAAATATATACTGATGATTTTATTACTTCTGATGGTAAATTAAGATTATTACAACAGGGTGACCAATTAGGTGGAACTACAAATATGACAGGTAATGACTTTATATTTATACCAATGGAAGAAGTTACTTGTGAAATTCATACGTTATATAGAAATATATATGACCCAGAAATACCAGGATTAGCACCTATATCAGATATAAACATGACTCATCATGATTTTACACCATATATGGAGCATCAGTTAATATTAAATAAAATGAATAAAGTATTAACTGACGAATTGATTGAAGAATATGAAAAACTTGCTAGCACATATGATTATTATATATGCACAAATAAATATACAACTGAGTTAGATCCTTTAACGTTTATGAAACCATTAAATAATGTAAGATCTAATTTATATTTTGAAGATTATATGCTTAGAGATTTAGAAAATGATACGTATCTTCATGATTTAATGGATATAAGATTAGAAAGTGTTCCATTTGTTAAATGGGATTTAGCTTTTGATGAAGACAAGTTATCATATTTCTTTAAATCGTATATGTCTCAGTATGACATAATAAATTCTATTATTATGGAACGGTTACGTAATGAGACTATTGTTGATGTTAAGTTTTATAACACATATGGTAAAAGCGCTAACTATATTATTGGTGATAATGGTGAACCATTAGATATGATTAATCTTAAAATTAAATTTGATATTTGGTTTATTACAGGAACTGATTTATTAGATGCTGTTAGAAAAGTTAAGTTATTTATTAAATCACAACTTGAAAATATTAATGAATATGGTGTAAACCAATTGCACATATCAAATTTAATGAGAAAAATAGAACAGAACTTTAGTTATGTAGATCATATAAGATTTAGAGGAATTAATGCATATAATTCATATTATCAATCAGTAAGATTAAGACATACTGATTTGAATGAAATGGATAAATTAACAAGAAGAAAATATGTACCTGAATTACTTGTTGTTGATTTAGATGATATTATAATCAATGACATGTATTCAACTGATTTTGTTCAATAGAGGTGAATAATAAATGTATAATAATTTAATAGAAGAAGACATTATGATTTTAGATAATGAATTCTTTAAAATAGATACTATGTTTGAAACTGTAGATAGAATATATGATATTAAAATGAAAGAATTAGAATATAATTATATTTATACAGAGAATGTTGATATTGAATTTGTTGATTTATATACAGAAGCGGAAGTTGCTAAAGATAAAAAAGAACAGGGATTACTAGGAAGATTATTTACAGCTATTCTTAACTTTATTAGAAGTATAAGAGCTAAAATACTTAGATTCTTTGGTAATGATAAGAAAGCTAGTGAATTAGAAGCTAGGATTAAAGGTAATCCAAAGTTAGCTAACCAAACAGTAGAAATTACTAATACCACTGATGCGGAAAAAGCTATTGATGAAGGAACTAGTTTCTTCGGTAGTTTAATAGATAAAATTGTAAAAGGAACTGCTACTGAAGCAGACGCTGATGCTGCTGAAGAAAAGAATAAATCTCTTTTAAGCCGTATTGCAATATTTGGTGGTGGAGCACTTCTTGCTGCAGGCGGAGCTAAAGTTGCCAGCGATAAATTAAAAGAACGTGGAGTAACAAAACAAACAATAAAAGAAACAGTAAGTAATTTATTAAAAAGAGAAGAAGATACAAAGAAAAAAGCTGCTAAAGTTACCCAAGAGAATGAACAAAATGTACAAAAAGGTGATCAATCATTAAAAAATAATTCACAAAGTGGTAATGAAGAAAATACAAAAGCTGGACGAAGAATAATGGGTTCTTTTAAAGGTTTTATAACTGATGTGGGTAAGTTTTTTACAGGTAAAGCGTCTGAAATAAGATCGAAAATTAACGGTGTATCTTCTGGTGATAAAGATGGTAAAGGGTCTTCAAAATCGTCGGATAATAAATTTGATTTTATGGATAAAGATATTGAAAAAAATGATGTTCAAATGTTACGTAATAGAATCGGTAACATAATTTATACAAGTAGAGATTTTTCAAGTGGTGACTTTGATGCCGCGATAAAATATGTTGAAAGCAAAGGTATAAAATTAAAAGAACCGTATAACAGTAAATATGAATTAGTTCTTAATAAAAAGGATTTGTCTGAATGTACTAGAGAGGATTTTGCAGCTGCTGTTTTTAATTTAAAAGAAAATTTCTGTACAGAGAGAATTAATGAAGTTAAAAAAATTGGTAAATATATGTATGGACCTGGTGGAAAAGCAAAAAAGAATAATGATACAAAAAAAGATTCAACTAAAGATGAACAAGAAGAACAAATTCAACCTAAAACTAATACAAGCGAACCATCAAAAACGCAGAAAAATGAACAAGATAAACCAGAAGATAAAGCAGAAAAACAATCAGAAACATCAGCATCAAAAGAACAAATAAAAAATACCAATACACAACAAGCAAATGATAAGCAAAACCAGAAAAATGATAATAAACAATGGAATCAATCAATTGAGTATCGTAAAGATTTTGCTGAACGTCTTCTTAAACATGAAAGTATTGATACCATTCCCACATTGAAAACTGAATTGGAACGAATTATTAAAAATGGTAAATATACAGATGAAGAATATAAACGGATGGGTGAAATAGAAGATAGATTGCAATTTGAAATGATATTGCAAAAAGTATATGATGATAGAGATAAATTAAATTCAAATGACCAGAAAATATTAGACACGCTCATTAAAAAGATCAATATTACAGCAAATGATGATAAAGAATTAACTATTTTACTTAATAAAGTACAAGACGCAAAATATAACAAAAAAAAAAGAAATAAATCTAACGAACAACAAATATCAACATCACGAGAACAAAAAAATGATAAAACTAAACCAGAAGATAAAGTAGAAAAACAACCAGAAACACAGACAGATAAACCAGAGGAAACACAATCTAAAACTAAACCAGAAAATAAAGTAGAAAAACAACCAGAAACATCTACAACTGATACAACGGAACAAAAAAATGGAAAAAATGAACAACATACACCTCCAAATAAAGATGAACAAGATAAATCAGAAAATAAACTATCTCCTAATAATGCTGTTGAAAAATCTCCAAAGGAAAAAATGGATGAAGAAATTGAAAATCTTATGATTAAGTTTCATAAATATGTATATTATTCTGGACGTCCAATAGTACTAGAACTTACAAAACGTAGAATTGAAAACGGATATTCTATAGTTTCCATGGAGGATTTTTATAAAATAAATTTTTCTATAGATTATAAAATTAAAAAATCGCATAGTATTGTCGAAAGAGCAAAAATCTTTTTAGATAGTTATAAAATATATTCAAAATATAAAAATCCCGATAAAAATAAAGTAAAAGAAGCTCTTAAAAATCTATACGGTGATGATTATATTGATGATTGTCTAGATGAAGAAATGGATGATATAAAAACAACATTTACCACTTTAGATAAATATGCTAAAGAATTAAATGAATTAATAGAAAAACGTAAAACATTTAAAGAATCATCATATGATTTAATTAATGATATTTTAACTATCTTTGAAAATAGTTTTTGATAGGACGTGAATAATAAATGTATAATAATTTAATACAAGACGATATTATTGTTTTAGATAATGAATTCTTTAAAATAAACATGATGTTTGAAACTGTAGATAGAATATATGATATTAAAATGAAAGAATTAGAATATAATTATTTATATACAGAGAACGTTGATATTGAATTTGTTGATTTATATATGGAAGCAGAAAACACAAAAACTAATAAACAACAAGGATTATTGAGTCGAATGTTTACTGCTATTCTTAACTTTATTAGAAGTATACGAGCTAAAATACTGAAGCTATTTGGTAACGATGAGAAAGCTAATGAAATATTGAAGAAAATTGATGCAACAAAAACAGTTGAAGTCTCTGTTTATGATAAAGAAATAAAAGCATTAGAAGAAGAATCACAAGAGTTACAGAATGCCGTAGACAAGGCTGTAAATGATTCACTATCCGATGAAGATATTACTAAGCTTAAAAATAAAAGAAAAACTGTATTAGGTATTGTTGGTGCGGCTTTAGGTGTCGGTGGTGCAACTACTGCTGTTGCTGTTAAAAAGAAATTTAAAATCAGTGATTTAATTCCTTTTAAAAATAAAAAAGGAGCCAGTATACAAAACTGTATAAAAAAAACCGAACATGCGATAGAAAAATTAGAAGCAGAACTTAATAAAGAGCAAAACAAAAAAGATATAGACACTGATAAAATAGAATATATTAAAGATTTATTAAAACTCGAAAAAGAACATTTAACTGATTTAACAAAAATAGCTAATGAACAAGCTCAAAAAATAGACAAAGCTATTTCAACAGAAACTAAAGCTGATCATAGTGACGACGATGAACAAACTAAAAATTTACAATCAAAACAAAGACCAGAAATAGTAAAATATCCAGATCCAGTAGATACAACTATTGAAGATAAAAGAAAAGTATTGAGTGATGCATCTAAAAAACTTAAAGAATTAAACTCCGATAAATCTGGAAGTAGTAATTCAGAAAAGATGGCGTCTTTAAAACATATAATTGATGTTCGAGATGAAAATACGATTACTAATTCAGAATATATGGATCTTGTAAATTTTTTACGTAGTAAAGATATACAAGAAAAATATTCAAATGATAGTAAATCAACAACGGAAAAGGAAACGAAAAAAAATCAACCGGTATATTATCCATATGAACATAGTATGAGTAATTATAAATATGAAACTAAACATACTCCTTTTAGATACTGTACTAGTATGATAAGAGAAATTAAAAAATATTGTAGCGATAATAAAAACTTTATATCATTAACAGATGAAGAATCTGAACAAATAAAAAAAATTGAAGATCATCCACCAGGATTACTTATGGATAAAGATGCTAAAAAAATAGAAAAAATAGCAAAAGATATAAACGATAGATGCGAAAAAGCAAAAAAAGAAAACCAGAAGAACCAATCAAGTAATTATCGTAAAGATTTTGCTGAGCGTCTTCTTAACCATGAAAGTATTGATAATGTTCCCAAATTGAAAACTGAATTGAAAAGTATTATTAATAGTGGTAAATATACCGATGAAGAGTATAAGCGGATGGGTGAAATAGAAGATATATTGCAATTTAAAATGATATTACAAAAAGTATATGATGATAGAGATAAATTAAATACAAACGATCAGAAAATATTAGACACGCTTACTAAAAAGACCAATATTACCGCAGATGATGATAAAGAATTAACTATTTTACTTAATAAAGTACAAGACGCAAAATATAACGAAAAAAAAAGAAATAAATCCAATGAACAGCAAACACAAACTAATAAGAATGATTCAGAGAACGATACGGAACAACCAGAGAAATCGAATAATCAACAGTCATTAAATAATAAAGCAAATGAAAATAACAAGAATGAAACATCTAATAGTGTAAATAATTCAAATACTATAACAACTGTAGAAAATGGAAAAATTGTTACGAAATTACGTCAAGAAAAATGTAGTTATTTATCATGGAATGTGCCTTTAAAATGTTTTGAGGAAGTATCTTATAAAACAGACATTATAGTTGATCCTAGTACCAATTTTGCTTATATCAATAAAATAGGACCTGAATTTGATATACCCTTAGATGTAGAACGAGCATATGGTATTAAAGAAAAGACTCATATTGATAAAACATATAAAATCAAATTGGCAAAATATGTACCACCACCGTCATCAACGGTTGAGAATATTATAAAAGGTAAAATTTATAAAGATAAACCAATGAAGTATGAATCATCTTCTTTTAATTTAATAGGTAATAATTCTACGTTAAGAAAACGAGGTAATATAATTATGGAAAATACTAAAGTATTAAATTTTATTGATGAACTTGAACAGGAACGTAGAAACGAAGTTGATAACAATAGGTTCAAGGATTCAATATCATATAAATATAATTGTTTAAATAATGCTAAAAAAGACGGAGTTGAAGAGTGTTTATCTAAATCTTTTGAAAAGTTTTATTTAGATGCTATTCCTCTTAATGATGAATATAAAACAGCTAATCATGACGATTTATGTAATGACGTTCATGATTTTATTAAGAAAAATGGTGCTAAATCAATGACATATTATGTTGGTGAAGCACGAAAGAAATCACCTGTAATGAAAAAATTATATGAATCGGTTGAAAAACTTGTTGATGATAAGTTTAAAGAAAAAGAAGAAAAAATTAATGAGACTAAACCTGAACTTGATTTAGTCTTTAAAATGGATGGAGAAACAGAGAAAAAGATTGATGTTATTAATCAGGATTTAGAATTAGATGATATTGCTAAGGTTATTTCCGATAATGTTAGAAATACAGCTATGTCTGAGATTAATAGAGCTAAAGAAGAAAAAGAAAATATGAAACAGATTGAAACAGACCTTGCTAATGATATTAATGTTAAGAGTGAGGCTGCTATTGAGAGAGAATTAAGCTTAAGAGGAATTAATCAGAAATCTGTTTTCCAACCATCATTGTTTGAAGGAATTATGATTGGAAAAATGAATAAGTTATCTTATACAACAGAATCAACTGATGATGTTTATTTGTATAACGCTATGAAAGATTATACAGGTGCTTTTTATGAGGGTGGAGAATCGGCTACACTAGAAGAGACTGCATTTGTTGAGTCTGTAAGAGAATTAACTTTATTGAGTATGGAGAGAGCTCTTAAAATTAAGAAATACTCTCTTCAAGATATTAAAAATCTTGCAAATGAGTATGCGTCAATGAAATAATTAATACGGAT
>Ga0352976_1023377_pt1 | contig 10097 bp, 10 predicted proteins | sample Cowrumrumenfluid_FD_205949 | JGI IMG/M metagenome (GOLD analysis project Ga0352976, IMG submission 205949) | Metatranscriptome of Cow rumen microbial communities from the University of Illinois at Urbana-Champaign, USA - Cow X-1 rumen fluid... | ecosystem: Host-associated > Mammals > Digestive...
TATAGTTAAACCGTTGATTGAGAAGAGTACTTATGAACAGATGAATTCAGAGAGTGCCATGTTGGTGTGAGTGGTGCAAACAGGTTCTTAAGGAATGGACTCATAAGGGTGGGAAGAAAGGTTGATACCGAGTAATGCCCAACGGAAGATCCAGCCGTTATCCAGGATGATGTATGTTAGTACATTTTGAGTGGAAGCATAAGCTTCAAGTAAGGTGGTACCGCGAGATATAATCCCGTCCTTGTAGAGATACAAGGGCGGTTTTTGATTCTTTGTGTAAACATACAGAGCAGATAATAATTGCAAATGGTAAAAGGAGTGTGTTGTATATGGCTAACATAACATTGGAAGATGCAAAGAAATATTCAAAAGAAGGGTATGACATTGTACCGGTTTCATCTGAAATCTTTTCGGATGTAATCACACCGATGGAAGTTCTTCGTAAATTAAAGGCAAAAAGTGAACATTGTTATATATTAGAGAGTGTGGAAAATCAGGCATATATGGGAAGATATACATTTCTTGGATATAATCCTAAATATGATATTACCTGTACCAATGGGGAAATTACATTAAAGGATTCTAATGACTGTGTGATTAAAAAAGTGACAGGAGTTCATCCGGGAGAGTTTATTTCGGACTTTTTGAAAACTTATAAGAGTCCAAAGATCGAGGAATTACCAAGTTTTACCGGTGGTTTTGTTGGATATTTTTCTTATGATTATTTAAAATACAGCGAACCAAAGTTGAAACTGGATGCCAAAGATGAGGATGGTTTTCAGGATGTTGATTTGATGTTATTTGACAAGGTAATTGCCTTTGACAATATCAAACAAAAAATTATTTTAATCGTAAATGCCAGAACGGAGAATATTGAGGAAAGCTATCCGAAAGCATTGGAAGAACTGAAAGAAATAAAAGATATCATCTTGAATGGTGAGAAGGCAAATATTCCACCAGCAAAACTAAAGTCCGATTTTCATCCATTGTTTGACAAAGAACAGTATTGTCAGATGGTGGAAAAAGCAAAGCATTACATCAAAGAGGGTGATATTTTCCAGGTGGTATTGTCAAACAGACTATGTGCTGATTTTGAGGGAAGCTTGTTTGATGTTTACCGTGTGTTAAGAACTCTAAATCCTTCGCCATACATGTTTTATTTCAGCGGAGATGCCATTGAAGTAGCAGGTGCATCACCAGAAACCTTAGTAAAGGTTGAGGATAAAAAACTTTTGACATTCCCACTTGCAGGAACCAGACCTAGAGGAAAGTCAAAAGAGGAGGATTTGGAATTAGAAAAAGGACTTCTTTTAGACGAAAAAGAATGTGCGGAACACAACATGTTAGTAGATTTGGGAAGGAACGATCTTGGTCGTATCAGCGAATTTGGTTCTGTGAAAGTAGAAAAATATATGGAAATCCAAAGATATTCCCATGTTATGCACATAGGTTCTACGGTAGAAGGAAGACTTAGAAACGATTGCAAAACATTGGATGCCATGAATTCTGTATTACCTGCGGGCACATTATCCGGAGCACCGAAAATCAGAGCATGTGAGATTATCAATGAGTTGGAAGATAATAAGCGCGGAATTTATGGTGGAGCCATTGGATATATTGATTTTACCGGAAACCTTGATACATGTATCGCTATTCGTATCGCATATAAAGTGAAAGATAAGGTAATGGTTCGTTCGGGAGCCGGAATCGTTGCTGATTCTGTTCCTGAAAATGAATTCCAAGAATGTTTGAATAAAGCAAGAGCAGTATTAAATGCCATTGAAGAAGCGACAGAGATGGGAAAGGAGGACTAAGATATGATTTTGTTGATTGATAATTACGATAGTTTTTCATATAATTTGTTTCAGTATGTAGGTACTATAAATCCGGATATTAAGGTAATTCGAAATGATGAGTGTACCTGTGAAGAAATTGAAGCCATGAAGCCAAGTCATATCATTTTGTCTCCTGGACCTGGAAGACCAAGTGAAGCAGGTGTCTGTGAAGATGTGATTGATTATTTCAAAGGGAAACTTCCAATCCTTGGAGTTTGTCTTGGACATCAGGCAATCTGTGAGGTGTTTGGTGCAACTGTTTCTTATGCAAAAGAATTGATGCACGGAAAACAGTCTGATACAGATGTGGATACAAATATTCCTATTTTCAAGGGCTTAGAAAAAAGAGTGAAGGTTGCAAGATATCATTCTCTTGCTGCTGTGGAAGAAGGATTTCCAAGTTGTCTAAATGTAATTGCAAAAACAGATGACGGCGAAATTATGGCTGTTAAGCACAATGACTATGATATTTATGGTTTACAATTTCATCCGGAATCAATTATGACGCCGGACGGAATGCAGATGTTAAGAAACTTCTTTGGATTGTAGGAGGATAGAGTATGATTTTAGATGAGATTGCAGAAAAAACCAGAGTTCGAGTGAAAGAACAAAAAGAAAAAGTTTCTTTGGAAGAAATGCAGAAAAAAGCAGAAGCAATGGATACAAACACAGGATTTCCTTTTTTGAAAGCATTACAAACTGATGATATCGCTTTTATATGCGAAGTAAAAAAAGCCTCTCCGTCAAAAGGTGTAATTGCAGAAGATTTTCCATATGTTACTATTGCAAAAGAGTATGAAGAAGCAGGTGCAGCCTGTATTTCATGTTTGACGGAACCTTATTATTTTCAGGGGAAAGATGAATATCTGACTGAAATTACGAAAAATGTATCTATTCCGGTTCTTAGAAAAGATTTTACCGTAGATGAATATATGATTTATGAAGCTAAGGTGATTGGAGCAAGCTGTGTACTTCTTATTTGCGCTATTCTTGATTTAGACACATTGAAACGGTATTTGGAACTTGCACATTCTCTGGGATTATCTGCTATCGTGGAAGCTCATGACGAGGAAGAAGTGAAGATGGCTTTAGCATCAGGAGCAAAAATAATTGGTGTTAATAATCGCGACTTAAAGACATTTAAAGTGGATATTAACAATAGTGCAAGATACCGTAAAATGGTTCCAAAGGATATTGTTTTTATTTCGGAGAGCGGAATAAAAACTGCAGAAGATATTCAAAAATTGCGTGAAAACGGTACAAACGCTGTGTTGATCGGTGAAACATTTATGAGAAGTGGGGACAAAAAAGTAGCACTAAAGGCACTTAGAGGAAATTGATGTTTATATTTGCGTTACTTCGCTTTTTGTGATATAATCTGCACTAGGAGAACATAAAAACGTAAATTTATGTGATTGTCTTTGGGACAATTAATAGGAGGTTTTTGGCGGAAAGCATGTTTTAAATTATTATTGTTTAAGCAATTGTTTTAAATGCCAAAATCAGGATTAAAAGGAAAGGGCATACTTTTGTATGTTAGGTGAAGGTAATGAAGGTTTTAGTTACAGGTGGAGCAGGTTTTATTGCCAGTCATACAGATGTGGAATTATTACAGGCAGGTTATGATGTAGTTGTTTTAGATAATTTATATAATTCTAGCGAGGAAGCATTACGTCGTGTTGAAAAATTAACTGGTAAAAAGATTACTTTTTACAACGAAGATATTAGAAACGAAGCTGGTATGTTAGAAATTTTTGAAAAGGAAAAACCAGATGCAGTTATTCATTTTGCAGGGTTAAAGGCTGTAGGTGAAAGTTGTAGAGAACCTTTGATGTATTTTGATAACAACTTTACAGGAACGATTAATTTATTGAAAGTGATGCAAAAGACTGGATGTAAGAATTTAGTGTTTAGTTCTTCTGCAACTGTTTATGGTATTCCTAAGACTGTGCCTATTACAGAGGATTCTCCTTTGTCTGTATTAAATCCATATGGTAGAACAAAACTTGTCATTGAGGATATGCTTCGCGATTTATATGCTTCAGATGATAGTTGGAATATAGCGTTACTTCGTTATTTCAATCCAATTGGCGCGCATGAGAGTGGAGAAATCGGAGAAGATCCACAGGGAATTCCTAATAACTTATTACCTTACGTTGCAAAAGTTGCCGTAGGTGAGTTAGAGTGTATCAATGTATTTGGTAATGATTATGATACTCCGGACGGAACTGGTGTCAGAGATTATATTCACGTTGTAGATTTGGCAATTGGACATATCAAAGCATTGGAAAAATTAGAAACAAAACCTGGTATCGTTACTTACAACTTAGGTACAGGAACAGGATACAGTGTGCTTGATATTATTCATAACTTCGAAAAAGCATGTGGAAAGAAACTTCCATACAAGTTTACAGAAAGAAGACCTGGAGATGCAGCAACATGCTATTCAGATCCTTCAAAGGCAGAGAAGGAACTTGGCTGGAAAGCAGAGAGAGGCATTGATAAAATGTGCGAAGATGCCTGGAGATGGCAGTCAAAAAATCCAAAGGGTTATAAGTAAGTATCACAATAGGGAGAAGGACATTTTTGAGTGTCCTTCTTTGTGGCGTTTTGATGCATTATTTTTTGAATAAGAAGGATAAAGTTTCTTGATAGGAGAACACATAAAGATGGCGAAAAAGTTTTATGCGGTAAAAAACGGTCGAAAGCCCGGAGTGTATACAACATGGGAACAGTGTAAAGCACAGGTGGATTGCTTTTCAGGAGCAACATATAAAAGCTTTCCTTCAAAAGAAGAAGCAGAAAGTTTTGTGGGAATGACAGCAACTGCAGCTACAGCTGTAAATACAGGTAGTGTTGTTACTGCTTCTAATCAAAATTTGGATATGAAGGATGTTTTGGAAAACGATATAAAAGACGTTGCCGTTGCTTATGTGGATGGTAGTTTTGATAATCAAAAAAAACAGTTTTCCTACGGCGCTGTTATTGGATTAGAACAACAGGAATATCGTTTTTGCGAAATGCTGGAAGATACGGATTTGGTTTCCATGAGGAATGTTGCAGGCGAGATTAAAGGTGCCGAATGTGCCATGAAATTTGCGATGGAACATGAGTGTAAAGAGCTTTATATTTATCATGATTATGAAGGAATTGCAAAATGGTGTCTTGGCGAATGGAAGACGAATAAAGAAGGAACAAAGGCGTATAAAGCATTTTATGATAATGCAAAACATCATGTGAATATCCATTTTGTAAAAGTAAAAGGACATTCCAATGACAAATACAACGACATAGCAGATCAACTGGCAAAAAGTGCATTAGGACTTGTATAGTTTTGTTTTTTTTAGTATAAATATATAGGTATTGATATGAACGGAGGTATGAAAAGATGAAAGGAATAGTACTTGCTGGTGGAAGTGGTACCAGATTATATCCGCTAACCACGGTAACTTCAAAGCAATTATTGCCGATTTATGATAAGCCGATGATTTATTATCCGATTTCGGTACTTATGGATGCAGGAATCCGTGAAATTTTAATTATTTCTACACCGGCTGACACTCCAAGATTTCAATCATTATTAGGTGACGGACATCAGTTTGGAATTGAGTTGTCATATAAAGTGCAGGAGTCTCCGGATGGACTTGCTCAGGCATTTTTGATTGGTGAAGAATTTATTGGTGATGATAATGTAGCTATGGTTTTGGGTGATAATATTTTCCATGGTCATGGTTTGAAGAAACGATTGAAGGTTGCTGCTGCGAAAGAGCAGGGGGCTACTGTTTTTGGATATTATGTTGATGATCCGGAACGTTTTGGTATTGTGGAATTTGATGAAAACAATAAAGCTATTTCCATTGAGGAGAAGCCATTAAAACCAAAGAGTAATTATTGTGTAACCGGATTGTATTTTTATGATAAAAAGGTCGTTGAATATGCCAAGAGTCTTACACCTTCTGCCAGAGGGGAGTTGGAAATTACTGACCTTAACAAGATATATCTTGAAAAAGGCGAGCTTGAAGTTTGTTTATTAGGTCAGGGATTTACCTGGCTTGATACTGGAACACATGAGTCTTTGGTTGATGCGACGAATTTTGTTCGTACTATGGAAACACATCAGAGACGTAAAATTGCTTGCTTGGAGGAAATTGCTTATTTGAACGGATGGATTTCAAAAGAAAAATTGGAAGAAATCTATGAAACATATAAGAAAAATCAGTATGGTGCTTATTTGAAAGATGTCATTGACGGAAAATATTTGATTTAATATTGTTTTTTGCACCGAAAAAAATGTATAATCTGAACATGTTATTTGTTCATTTATGAAAGGAAAGATATTATGAAAGTACTCATTACAGGTGGAGCAGGATTTATTGGTGGAAACTTTGTTCATCATATGGTAAACAAATATCCTGATTATGAAATTGTGAATTTGGATTTATTGACTTATGCAGGTAACTTGGAAACTTGTAAACCGGTAGAAAATAAACCAAATTATAAGTTTGTTCGTGGAGATATTGCAGACCGCAAGTTTATTATGGATTTATTTGAAAAAGAGAAGTTTGATGTTGTAGTAAATTTTGCTGCAGAAAGTCATGTAGACCGTTCGATTTCAGATCCTGGCATATTCGTGCAGACAAATGTTTTAGGAACAACTGTTTTACTTGATGCATCAAAAGAATATGGTGTAAAGCGTTATCATCAGGTTTCTACAGATGAGGTTTATGGTGACCTTCCACTTGACCGCCCTGATTTATTCTTTACAGAAACTACACCACTTCACACATCAAGTCCATATAGTTCAAGTAAAGCAAGTGCAGATTTATTTGTATTGGCTTATCATAGAACATACGGATTGCCAGTAACAATCTCACGTTGTTCAAATAACTATGGACCATATCATTTCCCAGAGAAGTTGATTCCACTTATGATTAGTAGAGCATTGGCTGATGAAGAACTTCCTGTATACGGTAAAGGTGAAAATGTAAGAGACTGGTTGCACGTATCTGACCATTGTCAAGCAATTGATTTGATTATTCACAAAGGAACAGTTGGTGAAGTTTATAACGTGGGTGGTCACAATGAAAGAACAAATTTAGAAGTAGTACAGACTATTTTGAAAGCATTGGATAAACCGGAAAGTCTTATTAAATATGTAACAGACAGACCAGGTCACGACCTTCGTTATGCAATTGATCCTACAAAGTTAGAAACAGAGTTAGGATGGAAGCCACAGTATACATTTGATACTGGTATTAAGCAGACAATTCAGTGGTACTTGGATAACAAAGATTGGTGGCAGAATATTTTATCTGGTGAATATGCAAATTACTTTGATAAAATGTACGGAAATCGTTTATAACTAGGGAAAGATATTGCTCTTGATTGATGTTATGGGAGATATATCTTACTGTTCAGTAAAATTAAATTAAATTAAATAAAATCATTAGCATGATTTTCAAGAAAGAAGGAAATACATGAAAGTATTAGTTACAGGTGTAAAAGGACAGTTAGGTTATGATGTAGTAAAAGAACTTGAAAAAAGAGGACATACCGCGGTGGGTGTTGATATTGAAGAAATGGACATTACAGATGCTACAGCTGTAGATACCGTGATTACACATTCTATGGTTGATGCTGTAATTCATTGTGCAGCTTACACTGCAGTAGATGCTGCGGAAGACAATGTAGGAATCTGCAATAAGATCAACGCTGTTGGTACTGAGAACATTGCGAAAGTATGTAAAAAGTTGGATATTAAAATGATTTATATCAGTACTGATTACGTTTTTGATGGTCAGGGTACTCGTCCTTGGGAGCCTGATGACAAGATTACAGAACCACTCAATGCATATGGTAATTCAAAATACTTAGGTGAACAGGCTGTTCAAAGATATCTTGAAAAGTATTATATTGTTCGTATTGCATGGGTTTTTGGTATGAATGGCAAAAATTTCGTTAAGACAATGCTTCGTGTAGGACGCGAAAACGGTATGGCAAAAGTTGTAAATGATCAGTTCGGTTCGCCAACTTATACTGCAGATCTTTCGATATTATTGTGTGATATGGTAGAAACCAGTCGTTATGGTATTTACCATGCTACAAATGAGGGATTTTGTTCTTGGTTTGAGTTTACTTGTGAAATTTTCAGACAGGCAGGACTTGAAGTGCCAATTACACCGGTTAGCAGTGATGAATTTCCAACAAAAGCAAAAAGACCTGCAAATAGTCGCATGAGCAAAGAAAAACTTGTGGCAAACGGTTTTAGAAAATTACCAACATGGCAGGATGCAACAGCAAGATATGTCAAATTATTATTAGAAAAAGAAAAAGAAGAACAAAAAAACAGTTAGTTTTGTGTTTTTGACATTTTTTTGATTTATATTTAGCGATAAATAATCATAAATATTTGGTAGAATTAAAAAGTGAGGAATAATCATGGGAAAAATTACAGTTACAAAATGTGATATTGAAGGTTTATGCGTTATTGAGCCAACAGTGTTTAAAGATGAAAGAGGTTTCTTTATGGAAACTTATAACCAAAATGATTTTACTGAAGCAGGGCTAGATATGGTATTTGTTCAGGATAACCAGTCCATGTCTACAAAAGGTGTTCTTAGAGGACTACATTTTCAGAAAAATTTTCCACAAGGAAAACTTGTTCGTGTAGTACGTGGAGCTGTATTTGATGTTGCGGTTGATTTGAGAAAATCATCTAAAACTTTCGGTAAATGGTTTGGTGTTGAACTTTCAGCTGAGAACAAAAAGCAGTTTTATATTCCGGAAGGATTTGCACATGGATTTTTAGTGTTATCAGATGAAGCTGAGTTTGTATATAAGTGTACAGATTTCTATCATCCAAATGATGAAGGTGGTCTTGCATGGAATTGTGATGAGATTGGTGTTCAATGGCCAATTGAAGATGGCATGGAATTGATTATTTCTGAAAAAGATCAGAATTGGAAGGGACTATCTGATACGATGAAGGAGTTCTCTTTCAAATAATCGGGAGGAATTATGGAACAGGATAAGATTCAATCAAAAAAGAAAAAGTTACTTGTTATGCTTGTTTGTCTAATTGCAACATTTTTTGTGATTGGAGAAATATTAATGTGGTGTTGGGTTGGCAAGAAAAATAACAACGAACAGACTGTGAATAACAATGATATTTTAATTTCTGTTGGGAATGATAAATTTACCTTGGCAGATATTATGTATTATGTATATAACGAAGAAGAGATTGGAGCTTATTTTGCTTCTACTATTCAATCTGAAAAATTTGGCACGTATTGGGATACTCCTGATGAAAAGCTGGACAATAAAACAGGCGAAGAAATTGCAAAGGAGTCAATACTTAAATCCGTGAAGCAAGATTCGGTTTTGTATCAGGAAGCGATTAAGGCAGGGTATTCGTTGTCAAATAATGAAAAAAAAGATGCTAAAAAGAATTATGATGATTTTATTTCTGGCTTAAGTGATAAACAAAAGAAAGTCAGCGGAATGGGAGAGGAACTTCAAAGATATTTTGAAAGAGAAATTATCTTGAATAGATACAAAGATGATATTATTAATTTTTCCAATTTCGATTATGATAAGACAATAGCATCTGTTTCTAAAGACGATTATAGAGAATATGATTTTGAATATTTTCTAGTTTATAACACGGATGACGATGATGAACCGTATTCACAGAGCAAAAGCACTTCTATTTTAAAACGGCTAAATGAACTGAAATCTCAAATTACAAAAGATAATGATATGGAGAGTCTTATTAACGAAAAAGATGATGAATACTTAGAGTATTCGGATGAATGTATCGTCGAAAGTGATGGAGAGGATTTTGGTACATATAAAGGTGTTGATATTGACGCTGCAATTAAAAGTATGAAAAATGGTCAGGTTTCAGAAGTGTTTGAATTGGAATATGGCTACATGGTAGTTCGTATGAACAATAATAATAGTTCTACTGCCTATGATGAAGCTTGTGATGAAGCAGTGTCAAACGGAGAAAAGACAACTATTGAAGCCAAATATAAAGAATGTGAAAGTTCATATAAAATTTCTGTGAATGAAAAGTGGAATGACATTAAGATTGGTCATATTATTTACGAAGAAAACACGGATCGTACAAAAATTGTTGATGTGTCTGAAGAAGAGGATACGCTGGCAGAATGATTTAAAGTATCATATATAGATTTTCTAAAGCAGAATTAAACTTGTAAGTGATAGCTTGATAAACTAAATGATATTGAAATATAAGGC
>Ga0352976_1015471_pt1 | contig 10001 bp, 10 predicted proteins | sample Cowrumrumenfluid_FD_205949 | JGI IMG/M metagenome (GOLD analysis project Ga0352976, IMG submission 205949) | Metatranscriptome of Cow rumen microbial communities from the University of Illinois at Urbana-Champaign, USA - Cow X-1 rumen fluid... | ecosystem: Host-associated > Mammals > Digestive...
GGAATATCGAATATATGTGAAGCACTAAATCAAATAGTAAATGAAAATAAAGATGTAGAGCTTGTATATTTAGTTCACTTAAATCCAATTGTTAAGGATATGGTTTATGAAAAATTAGGCAACAAAGAGAGAATACATTTATTAAATCCATTAGATACAAAGGAAACTCATAATTTAATGAATAAATGTTTTATGGTAATGACAGATTCAGGTGGATTACAAGAAGAAGCACCTCATTTAGGAAAACCAGTATTAGTATTAAGAGATGTTACTGAAAGACCTGAGGCAGTTGAATATGGAACTGTAAAATTAGTTGGAACAAATAAAGAAAAGATAATTGATGAAGCAAATATATTAATAAATAGTAAAGAAGCATATGAAAAGATGAGTAAAGCAGTAAATCCATATGGAGATGGAAAGGCATCTGAAAGAATATGTGATGCAATAATGAAATATTTAAATTTAAGTAAAAAAGAGGTTGAAGAATTTAACAGATAACTTTAGGTTCTTTTTGACAAAATCTATTGAAAAAAAACGCATAAATGATATAATAAAGATATGTTAATAATTTAACGAGCAAAAATGATAAATATAGGTCAATATTTAGGAGGTATTTTATAATGAGAGAAGTAGTTATTGCAAGTGCAGCTAGAACAGCACTAGGTTCTTTTGGTGGATCACTTAAGGATGTTCCAGCAGTGGAATTAGGAGCAATAGTAATTAAGGAAGCTATAAAGAGAGCTGGAATTAAGAATGAACAAGTTGAAGAAGTAGTAATGGGAAATGTTATTCAAGCAGGTCTTGGACAAAACCCAGCTAGACAAGCAACTTTAAAGGCTGGTTTACCAAACGAAGTTCCAGCAATGACAATAAATAAAGTTTGTGGTTCTGGTTTAAGATGCGTAGCTTTAGCAGCTCAAATGATTAAAGCAGGAGATGCTGATATAGTAGTAGCTGGTGGTATGGAAAACATGTCAGCTGCACCATATGTATTAAATAAAGCTAGATGGGGACAAAGAATGGGAGATGGAAAGCTAGTAGATGCTATGATTAATGATGCTCTATGGGATGCTTTCAACAACTACCACATGGGTGTTACAGCTGAAAACATAGCTAAAGAATGGAACTTATCAAGAGAAGAACAAGATGCTTTTGCAGCAGCTTCTCAACAAAAAGCAGAAGCAGCTATAAAGGCTGGAAAGTTCAAGGATGAAATAGTTCCTGTAGTTATACCTCAAAGAAAGGGAGAACCAAAAGTATTTGATACTGATGAATTCCCAAGATTCGGAACAACTACTGAAACTTTAGCAAAATTAAAACCAGCATTTATAAAAGATGGTACAGTTACAGCAGGTAATGCTTCAGGAATCAATGATGGAGCAGCAGCATTTGTTGTAATGAGTGCTGAAAAAGCAGAAGAATTAGGAATTAAGCCAATGGCTAAGATAGTTTCTTATGGTTCTAAGGGATTAGATCCAGCAATAATGGGATATGGACCATTCCATGCAACTAAGAAAGCTTTAGAAGTAGCTGGATTAACAGTAGATGATTTAGATCTTATCGAAGCTAATGAAGCATTTGCAGCTCAAAGTTTAGCAGTAGCTAAGGATTTAAAATTCGATATGTCAAAGGTAAATGTTAATGGAGGAGCTATAGCACTTGGACATCCTGTAGGAGCTTCAGGAGCTAGAATTCTTACAACATTACTTTATGAAATGGAAAAGAGAGATGCTAAGAAGGGTCTTGCTACTTTATGTATAGGTGGCGGAATGGGAACTGCTCTTATAGTTGAAAGAATTTAATTTTAGATAAAGAAGGGAGCTAATTTTTAGCTCCTTTTTTTAATAAATTAATATTATATTGGGAGTATGTTTAATGAAAAATAATAAAATTAGTAGGAGAAAAAGAAGAAAGAAAATTATCAGAAGACGAAGAATAATTGTAAGCATAGGGGGGGTACTTTTAGTATCAATTATATTTTTTATATCTCATAAAATTTTAAATATAGAAAAAGAGGAAAAGACTTTATTAGTAAACAATGAAAGTAAAACAGTAGAGCAAAGCATTCCTGAAAACGTTAACGAAGAGATAGAAAAAAGAGAAATATTAATAACTTCTGCAGGAGATTGTACATTAGGAACTGATACTAACTTTGGATATGAAGGAAGTTTTACATATGAGCTAGATATTTATAATAATGATTATTCTCATATTATGAGTAATGTAAAAAATATATTTGAAAATGATGATTATACAATAGTTAATCTTGAAACAACATTTACTGAAAGTAATTTTAAAGCTGATAAAGGAATTGGAGTTGCATATCATTTTAAAGGACCAAAGGAATATGTGAATATACTTACATCATCATCTATTGAAGGAGTAACAGTTTCTAACAATCATATTTATGATTATGGAGAACAAGGATTTAAAGATACTATTAATACATTAACAGAAAATAATATTGATTATTGTGGAGAAGGATATAAGATATTAAAAGAAATAAAAGGAATAAAAATAGGTTTTTTAGGATATCAGGGATGGATAGATTCTAATGAATTAAGAGATACTATAAGAGAAGATATTCAAGAATTAAGAGAAAATGGAGCACAAATAGTAATTCCTTATTTTCATTGGGGTGTTGAAAAATCATTTCAACCAATTGAAACACAAATAAACTTAGCAAGATATTCAATAGATAATGGAGCAGATATGGTTTTGGGTTCACATTCTCATGTTATTGGAGCATTAGAAAATTATAAAGGAAAATTAATAGCATATAGTTTGGGAAATTTCAGCTTTGGGGGAAATTTTAATCCTTCAGATAAAAGAACTTTTATTTTACAGTCAAAATTCGATTTTGAAAATGACGAAATCGTCAAAATTCAACATAAAATAATTCCAGCATTAATTTCGTCAGTAGAGTATAAAAATGACTATGTTCCAACAGTAGCAAGTGACGAAATAAAGGAAGAGATAATAAGTACTTTAAATGAGTTATCTCCTACTATTAAAGGGGCTATAACTAATGATTTTTTCACCCTAGAATAATAAAAAAAATAAATTTTTATACATAAATTTAATTAAATTGTGAATAATTATAAAAAAAACATGTCAAATATTAAATGGAAAAAAATAAATAAAAACTAAAAAAATTATAAAATTAAAAAATTTGACTAATATTTAAGAAAGTGAAAATGTTATCAAGGGAATGAATAAAATCATTTAATTGTCGCAAAATTCTATAAAATGATTTAAACTTGAAAAAATTATTTATAAAGAAAGTATTTACTAATTTAAAAGACCTTAAGTAAGCAAAATGACGATATCATAAATTTAATTTTAAATTTTAAAGAATTTTAGCCTCATTTAAGCTAAAATTAAAGTTACTTAAAAGTTAAGAGGAGATTATAATATGAGTGTCAAAGATGAGGAGAGATTTTAATGAACAAAGATATGAATAAGCTAAAGAAAAAAATCACAAAATATGATATAAGGTATGGGCTATTTATATTTTTATTCATTGGATTATTTATCTCAAAGAAAACTGCAGTGATTTATATATTTGGTGTTGTAATTGCTCTTATTAACTTTTTAACAAGTGTTTATACTACATGCAAATGGATGGGTACTAAAAATGATATTTTATTTATGACAACAGCATTAAGAATTTTAGTAGTAGTAGCTTGTATCTTTCCTTTTATACATAATATAAAATTACTCACAGCATATGTTAGTGGGCTTATTACACATTCAATATTATTAATCTGTTGTGGTGTAAACAGAAAGGGGTGTGATTAGTTTTGGAAGAAGCTAAAATTTATTATTCCTTTAAAATAGGAAACTTTCCCATAAATATAACATCTGATATTGTTGTTCAATGGGTAGTTATCTTAGTTTTAGGAATAACAGCATACCTTTTAACAAGAAATCTTAAAAGAGTGCCAGATAAAAAACAAGTAGTTTTAGAAACTATATATAATTATGTAGAGAATCTTGTTAAAAGTAATATGGGAGAAAGCTTCATGGTTTATTTACCATATGTAGGAACTTTAGTAGTATACCTATTGTCATTAAATTTATTAGGCCTTATTGGAGTTGAACCCCCTACGAAGAACTTAAGTGTTACATTAGGCTTAGGTATTACATCATTCTTGGTGATAAATGGAACGGCAATAAAACGAAATGGTATTGGAGGATATGCAAAAGGGCTTGTATCTCCATATGCACTTATGTTGCCACTTAACATTTTGGAAAGAGTAACATTACCAATATCTTTGGCACTTCGACTATTTGGTAATATGTTAGCAGCTACTTTGCTTATAAGCCTACTTTATAAAGGGTTAAGTTCTTTAAGTTTCTTTGCTCAAATAGGTTTGCCAATAGTAGCACATGCATATTTTGATTTGTTTGATGGAACAATTCAAATGTTAGTTTTCACAATGTTAACAATAGTTTATATCAAAATCATATCAGACGAACATTAATTTTAAGGAGGAAAACAAAATGGATTTATCAGTAATAGGAGCAGCTATAGCTGCATTATCAGGTATTGGAGCAGGAATAGGTATAGGTATAGCAACAGGAAAAGCAACAGAATCAATAGCAAGACAACCAGAAGCAGCAGGAAAAATTCAAAGTGCTTTAATCTTAGGTGCTGGTCTTTCAGAAGCAACAGCAATTTATGGGTTAATAGTAGCATTAGTATTAATCTTTGTTAAATAGAAAATATTAATATGGCTCCGAAGGGAGGTAATTATAGATGGATGTAGATTTTTCAGTTGTTATTGCAACCATGATAAACTTTGTTATATTTATCTTAATATTAAAGCATTTCTTTTGGGATAAAATACAAAAAGTTATTGAGGAAAGAGAAAATTATATTGAAGAACAATTAGAAAAAGCAGAAGAAGATTCTCAAAAGGCTAGATTATATTTAATAGAAAATGAAAGAATATTAAAGAGTTCTAGAGAAGAAGGTAAAAAGATTATAGAAAAGAAAAAAAGTAAGGCAAATAAGGTATATAGTGAAATAGTTAGTGATGCTAACAAAGAAGCAAGTTTAATTTTAGATAGAGCTAGATTAGAGATTGAAAGAGAAAAAGAAAAAGCTCAACATGAATTAAAAAAGCAAGCAGTAGATTTAGCTATTGAATTATCAACAAAGGCCTTAGAAGAAAAAGTTGAAGAAACAAAGCAAAGGGAATTAATTAATGACTTTATTACTAAGGTAGGTAGATAAATATGTATGAATATTTAGATAAACGATATGCTCTTGCTTTATATCAGGTTGCAGAAGAAAAAGGAAAAGTAGAAGAGTATTTAAATGACCTTAGAGAAATTTGCGATTTAATAGATAATAATAAAGACTTTTATGAAGTAATAAAACATCCTCAAATAAGTACAAGAAAGAAAAAACAAACATTTATTAATATATTTAAAGGAAAAATAGATGAAGAATTATTATCTTTCTTATTAATACTTATAGAAAAGGATAGAATGTTATTTTTAAGAGAAAAGCTTAATGAAATGGAAAAAATCCATTTAGAAAAAAATAATACATTAGTTGCAGTGGTTAAATCAGCTATTCCTTTATTAGAAAGTGAAGTTAAAGAACTAAAAAGCAAACTAGAAAATAAATATAATAAACATATTATTGTTAAAACAGAAATAGATAAAAGTCTTTTAGGTGGAGTTTATGTAAGAGTTGGGAATGATGTTATAGATGGTACTGTAAAATCTAAACTTGACGAGATGAAAGACATAATTCTTAAGAAATAGAGGTGAGTTCATGAATATAAAACCAGAAGAAATAACTTCTATCATAAAAAAAGAAATTGAAAAATATGAAAAACATATAAAGACAGTAGACTCTGGTACAATAATTCAAATTGGAGATGGAATTGCTAGAGTATATGGATTAGATGATTGTATGGAAGGTGAACTTCTAGAATTCCCTAATGATGTATATGGAATGGCTCTTAATCTTGAACAAGACAATGTAGGATGTGTTTTGTTAGGACCTGAAGAAGGTATAAAAGAAGGAGACATAGTAAAAAGAAGTAATAAGATAGTTCAAGTACCTGTTGGAGAAGAATTAATAGGAAGAGTAGTAAATTCATTAGGTGAACCTATTGATGGAAAAGGTCCAATAAATACAAATAAAACTAGACCTATAGAAGTACCAGCACCATCAATAATTGAAAGAAGTTCAGTTAATGAACCTTTACAAACTGGTATTAAGGCAATAGATACTATGATACCAATAGGAAGAGGACAAAGAGAACTTATAATAGGTGATAGGCAAACTGGTAAGACAGCAATAGGAATTGATACTATAATAAATCAAAAAGGAAAAGATGTTATATGTATATATGTTGCTATAGGTCAAAAGCAATCTACAGTTGCACATATAGTAAATACATTAACTGAAATGGGAGCAATGGACTATACAATAATAGTTAGTTCAACAGCAGCACAGTCAGCACCACTTCAATATTTAGCACCTTATGCAGGATGTAGTATGGGAGAATATTTTATGCATGAGGGAAAAGATGTATTAATAATATATGATGATTTATCTAAGCATGCAGTTGCTTATAGAGCAATGTCATTACTTCTTAAAAGACCACCAGGAAGAGAAGCTTATCCAGGAGATGTTTTTTACATACATTCAAGATTGCTTGAAAGAGCAGCAAAGCTTGCACCAGAGTATGGTGGTGGTTCACTAACAGCTCTTCCAATAATAGAAACTCTTGCAGGGGATGTAACAGCATATATTCCAACAAATGTAATATCAATTACAGATGGACAGATATTCCTTGAATCAGATTTATTCTATTCAGGACAAAGACCAGCAGTTAATGCAGGTATATCAGTATCAAGAGTTGGTGGTAGCGCTCAAATAAAAGCTATGAAGAGTGTTACAGGTACATTAAGATTAGAATTAGCACAATATAGAGAACTTGCAGCATTTACTCAATTTGGTTCTGATTTAGATGCAGATTCTTCTAGAAGACTTGAAAAAGGAAAAAGATTAATAGAGGTATTAAAACAAGACCAATATCAACCTATGCCTGTTGAAAAGCAAATTGCTATTATTTATGCAGCAGTTAACAATTTCCTTACAGATATTAAAGTTAGTGATATTAGAAAATTTGAAAAAGAATTCTTAGAATATATGGATACTCATCATAGAGATTTGTTAAAGTCAATTGTAGATGGAAAAGTTTTAACAGATGAAATTAAAGAAGAATTAGAAGTATCTATAACAGAATTTAAAAAGATTTTCTTACAAGAAGCATAGAGTTTTCTGGGAGGTGGAAATATGGGTGCAGCAGGACTGGTTGACATTAAAAGAAGAATAAAATCAGTAGAAAGTACCAGAAAGATAACAAATGCCATGGGGGTTGTTGCCACTTCTAAGCTTAGAAAATGTAGAAAGGAATTATCCACTAATGATATATATTTTAAAATAGCTGAAGAAACCATTAAGTCTTTAGTTGCTATATCTAATGACAGTGAAGATTTAGATTTCCCTTATTTTATTCCTAAAAAAAGTGATTCTAAGCTTTACATAGTCATTACCTCTGATACAGGGTTATGTGGAGGATATAATAATAATATAGTATCATATCTTAGTTATTTAGTAAAAGACGATAAAGATAAATCAAAAGTTATTACTATTGGAGCTAAGGGAATTCCTTATGTAAAAAGAGCAGGATTTAATTCAGTTGCAGAATATGTGGATATACCAAATATTCCAACAACTAAGGAAGTTAAGGTAATATATGAGAAGGCAGTTAGTCTTTTTAATAGTGGCGAAGTTTCAGAGGTATATGTAGTATATACAAATTTTATAAGCCCTGTAAAGCAAATTCCAAGGATAGAAAAATTGTTACCAATAGATAGACTTGAAGGCGAAGGGCAAGCAAAAATAGTAGAGCCAAGTTTAGATATTGTTCTAAAGGATGCACTTGATGCTTATTTAAAGGGAAAATTAAGATATCTAATTTTAAATGCAAAATGTAGTGAAGAAAGTGCTAGAATGACTGCTATGGATGGAGCTACAAGCAATGCAAATGATTTATTAGCAAGTCTTAACTTAAAATATAATAGAATAAGACAAACAATGATTACTCAGGAAATATCAGAGATAGTTGGAGGAGCATCGGCTCAAAAATAGTAAGGAGGTATGTATATGCCTGACAAAATTGGTAAAGTAGTTCAAGTAATTGGACCAGTAGTTGATATAAAATTTGATTCAGACTCTCTTCCAAATTTATACAACGCTATTCATATAAATTTAGGAGAGCAAATATTAGTTGCAGAAGTTGAACAACATGTAGGTGATGATATTGTAAGAACTATCGCTATGGAGGCAACTGAAGGACTAAGAAGAGGTATGGAGGCTATTGATACTGGAAAGCCTATTGAAGTACCTGTAGGAGAATGTGTTTTAGGAAGATTATTTAATGTACTTGGAAATGCAATAGATAATTCAGAAAAAGTAGATGCTAAAGAAAAATATCCTATTCACAGACCAGCACCAAGCTTTAAAGATCAATCAGTAGAGCCTGAAATGTTTGAAACAGGAATAAAAGTTATTGATTTATTAGCACCTTATCAAAAAGGTGGTAAGATAGGATTATTTGGTGGAGCTGGAGTTGGAAAGACAGTTCTAATACAAGAATTAATAAATAATATTGCCAAAGAACATGGTGGATTATCTGTTTTCACAGGAGTTGGAGAAAGATCAAGAGAAGGTAATGACCTTTATCATGAAATGAAGGATTCAGGAGTTTTAGCAAAAACAGCATTAGTATTTGGACAAATGAATGAACCACCAGGAGCTAGAATGAGAGTTGCTTTAACTGGACTTACAATGGCTGAGTATTTTAGAGATAGAGGTCAAGATGTACTTTTATTTATAGATAATATATTTAGATTTACTCAAGCAGGTTCAGAAGTTTCTGCTCTTCTTGGAAGAATACCATCAGCTGTTGGATATCAACCAACACTTGCAACTGAAATGGGTGCACTTCAAGAAAGAATTACATCTACAACAAATGGGTCTATAACATCTGTTCAAGCAGTATATGTTCCAGCAGATGACCTTACAGACCCAGCACCAGCAACAACATTTACTCACTTAGATGCAACAACAGTTTTATCAAGAAGTATATCAGAACTTGGAATTTATCCAGCTGTTGATCCTCTTGAATCAACTTCAAGAATACTAGATCCAAGAATAGTAGGAAAAGAACATTATGAAGTTGCAACAAGAGTTAAAAATATACTTGAAAAATATAAAGAACTTCAAGATATTATAGCAATACTTGGTGTTGATGAACTTTCTGACGAAGATAAAATTACTGTTAGTAGGGCAAGAAAGATACAAAGATTCTTGTCACAACCATTTACAGTAGGAGAACAATTTTTGGGAATTAAAGGTAAATATGTTCCAATAAAAGATACAATAAAAGGATTTAAAGAAATTTTAGATGGAGAACATGATGACATTCCAGAATCAGCATTCCTTTTTGTTGGAACAATTGAAGAAGCTGTAGAAAAAGCTAAGACATTAGGATAAGGGGTGGAGGATTATGGCCAAAACCTTTAAATTAAAAATAATAACATTAAATAAGACTGTGGTAGATAAGGATGTAGAAAAGTTATTTACAAAGACACAGTGGGGAAAAATTGAATTCTTATCTGGATATGCACCAAGCATAATTAGTACAGTTCCCTGTATAACAAAAATATGTGATGAAGATGGAACCACTGAAGAAATATTTACTTCTAAGGGAATAATTAATATAAAAAATAATGAATTAACATTTTTTTGCGATGCAGCAGAATATCCTGAAGAAATAGATTTTGAAAGGGCAGAAAAGGCTAAAGAAAGAGCAGAAAAAAGAATTTCAGAAAAAGAAAAATATGATGTTATAAGGGCAGAAGCAGCTTTACAAAGAGCTATAGTAAGATTAAGCCTAAAAAAG
>Ga0352976_1020467_pt1 | contig 9986 bp, 11 predicted proteins | sample Cowrumrumenfluid_FD_205949 | JGI IMG/M metagenome (GOLD analysis project Ga0352976, IMG submission 205949) | Metatranscriptome of Cow rumen microbial communities from the University of Illinois at Urbana-Champaign, USA - Cow X-1 rumen fluid... | ecosystem: Host-associated > Mammals > Digestive...
TTTTAATTTGATATAATTAGCCTAAGATTAATAGCTTTAAGTAAAAAAGCTTAGGAGGTCATAAAAAATGGAAGATTTAAATAATGAACAAACCGTTGGAATAGTAAAAATTTCTGATGAAGTAGTAAGCGTAATTGCAGGAATTGCAGCTGAAGAAATTGATGGAATAGTAGAGTTTCAGCATGGAGTTTCAAGCATATTTAAGGGTAAAAAAACTTCAGGAAAGTCTGTTAAGGTAACATTAAACGAAAACAGTGCCTTAATTGAAATGGCAGTATCAGTTGAGTACGGAAGAAAGATACCAGATGTTGTAGCAAAAGTTCAAGAAAACATAAAAAGAACTGTTGAAGCTATGACTGGACTTTCAGTAGAAGCAGTAGACATATATGTACAAAATATATATATGCCAAAGAAAGAAGAGGAAGAAGAGTTAGAAGAGTAATTTTTTTAGGTTCTCTCTTTTATAGGGAGAGCCTATTATTTTTAAGAATTTATACCTTACTTATGAATATTTATTCACAAAACTGTGGAAGTAGTTTCTTCCTTATGATAAAATAATAAAAGCTGTTTATTATATAAAAATTGTGTCTATAATAAAAATAAGAGAGAAGAAAAAAAGAAAGGAGTTTTTATGAATAGAAAAAAGTCAAGAGAAAAAGCAATGGAATTATTATTTAGCATAACATTAAGCAAAGATAGCGTCGAGGAAGCAATGGAAGTCTTTGTTGATAATTATGAAGGAAACATAAAAGAATTGGATTTAGATTACATAAAGGCTTTATTAGAAGGTGTTGAAGCTAATAAAAATGAGATAGATTCAATAATAGAGCGTAATCTTCAAAACTGGAAATTAGATAGAATATCTAAAATTAATCTTACAATTTTAAGAGTTGGGGTATATGAAATAGTATTTGATGAAAACATACCAAAAAAGGTTGCATTAAATGAAGCAATAGAGCTTGGAAAGATATATTCAGATGAAAAATCTGGTTCATTTATAAATGGAGTGCTAGATAAGGTTTTAAAAGAAGCTTAAATTATAAAAAATTAAAAAAGAATATCAGGAGGGAGTAAAATGGGAGAAATAATAAATGGAAAAGAAGTAGCACTTAAAGTTAAAGAAGAAATAAAAGGCTTTACTGAAGGAAAAAAAGAAGAAGGAAAGAGAATGCCTAAAATTGCTTCCATTTTAGTTGGAGATGATGGAGGCTCTATTTACTATATGAATAACCAAGAAAAAGTTTCAACTTCTCTTGGAGTGGATTTTAAAAAAGTTGTTTTAGATAAAAATATAACTGAAGAAGAGCTTATAAATACAATAGATAATTTAAACAATGATAATGAAGTAGATGGAATAATTCTTCAGTTACCTCTTCCAAAGGGACTTAATGAAAAAAAGGTTATTAAAAAAATATCTCCAAGCAAGGATATAGATTGTTTAACCTTTGAAAGTCAAGGAAAGTTATATATGGGAGAACCAGAATTTTTACCATGTACTCCAAATTCAGTAGTAACTCTTTTAAAAAGTTTAAATATACCTCTTGAGGGAAAAGAAGTTGTTGTTCTTGGAAGAAGTAACATAGTAGGAAAGCCTGTAGCACAGCTTTTATTAAATGAAAATGCAACTGTTACAATATGTCATTCAAGAACTAAAGATTTAAAAGAAGTGACAAAACGTGCTGATATCTTAGTAGTAGCTATTGGAAAGCCAAAATTCTTAGATGAGACCTATGTAAAAGATGGAGCAATAGTTATAGATGTAGGGACTTCAAGATTTGAAGGAAAGATAACAGGAGATGTTGACTTTGATAAAGTTATAGAAAAAGCATCATACTTAACTCCTGTTCCTGGAGGAGTTGGTGCATTAACAACAACACTTCTTGTAAAAAATGCTTGTGAGGCTTATAAAAACCATGAAAATTAAAACATTATCTGTAAGTGAGGTTTCTAATTATTTAAAGAAAATTATTGATAATGACTTTATATTAATGAATCTCTCTGTAAAAGGAGAGATTTCTAATTTAAAATATCATTCTAGTGGTCACATATATTTTTCTTTAAAGGATGAAGGAAGTAAAATAAATGCAATTATGTTTAGAGATGATAAATCTTCTTTAAATTTTAAATTAGAAGAAGGAATGAGCATAATAGTTAAAGGACGTATTTCTATTTATCCTGCTAGTGGAAGTCTTCAGCTTTATGTAAAAAGTGTAGAACAAGAAGGAGAAGGAAATCTTTTTATTAAGTTTGAAAAATTAAAAGAAAGATTAAAAGATGAAGGATATTTTAATGAAGAACATAAAAAGCCTATTCCTGTATTTCCAAAAAGAATAGGAATAATAACCTCAGAAACTGGTGCAGCAGTAAGGGATATAATAAATGTTTCAAGAAGAAGAAATTCTTTAGTGGATTTAATTTTATATCCAGCTCAGGTTCAAGGAAAGGATGCTTATAAAACTCTTATAGATGGAATAAGATATTTTGATGAAAATAAATCTGTAGATGTAATAATCCTAGGAAGAGGAGGAGGCTCTATAGAGGAGCTTTGGAATTTTAATGAAGAAGATTTAGCTAAAGAAATTTTTAAATGTAAAATTCCAATAATATCAGCTGTGGGTCATGAAACAGATTTTACTATTTCTGATTTTGTATCAGACTTAAGAGCAGCAACACCTTCTCAAGCAGCTGAAATAGCAGTACCATTAGAAGAGGATTTATATTTAAATATAAAGGGAGCAGAGGAATTTTTAAATAAAGAAATTAAAGGATTATTATTAAAAGAAAGAGAAAAGGTAAAGTCCTTAGAAAAAATGATAAATTTGCAGTCTCCTAAAGAAAAGATAGTAAATTCTTACATTGAAATAGATAATTTAAAGAAAAGATTAAATAATAAAATATTATCTAAAATTTATATAGAAAAAGAAAAGCTAACAGGAATAAACAATCTTTTAATGGCTAATAATCCTATTAGCTTACTTAATAAAGGATATGCTATAATAGAGGATGAAAAAGAAATTATAAAATCCATAGAACAACTTAAAAATGATAAAGACATAGAGATAACATTAAAAGATGGTAAGGTTAATGGACATTTTATCATAAATAAAGAGTAGTGTTTTGGTAGGAGGAGTTTATGGCAAAAAAAGAAACTTATGAAGATATGATGTTAAAGCTTCAAAATGTTTTATTATCTTTAGAAGAAAATGATTTAACTTTAGATGAATCTATGAAAGCATATGAAGAAGGGACTAAGCTTGTTAATAAATTATACAAGGTTTTAGATACCTTAGAAGGAAAAATTTCTGTTATAAAAGATGAAAAAGAAGTGGAGTTTAAAGATAAAAATGAGAATAGATGATTGTAAAAAAGATATTGAAACTTATTTAAAAAATTATTTTAATGGAAGAGAATCATATAATAAGCTTATTTATGAAGCAGAAAGCTACAGCTTAAATATGGGAGGCAAGAGGATAAGACCAATACTTATGCTTCTTGTATATAATATATATAAAAATTCATATAAAGAAATTTTAGAAATGGCAGCTTCTATTGAAATGATTCATACTTATTCTTTAATCCATGATGACCTTCCAGCTATGGATAATGATGATTTAAGACGTGGAAAGCCTACAAATCATAAAGTATTTGGTGATGGAATAGCTACTTTAGCAGGGGATGCCCTTTTAAATGAAGCTATGATAATAATGATGAATTATTCACTAAAAAATGGAGAAAAGGCTTTAAGAGCCTCAAAAGAAATAGCAGAAGCAGCAGGGTCTGAAGGTATGATAGGAGGCCAGGTTGTAGATATTATAAACGAAGGAAAAAATGAAATCTCTGAAGATGAACTAAAGTATATGCATGCTAAAAAAACAGGAGAGCTTATAAGAGCATCTATTGTGTCAGGTGCTATATTAGGAGAAGCACCAGAAGAGGATATAGAAAAGCTCGATTTATTTGGAAGAAAGCTTGGCTTGGCATTTCAAATAAAGGATGACATTTTAGATGTAACTGGCTCCACAGAAAAATTAGGCAAAAAAGCTCATGCAGATGAAGAGTTAAATAAATGTAATTTCATAACAATGTATGGCTTAGAAAAGTGTGAAAATCTATGTAAAGACTTAACCTATGAAAGCATATCTTTATTAAATTCAATTACTAAAGATACTTCTTATTTAAAAGAATTGACTTTAAGTTTATTAGAAAGAGAATACTAAAAAGAGGAAATGATTATATGAGCAATTATCTAGAAAGTATGAATTTCCCCGAAGATATAAAAAAGTTAGATGATGATGAGCTTTTAAAATTAGGAGAAGAAATTCGTGAATTTCTTATAAAAAGTGTATCAAAAACTGGAGGGCATTTATCTTCTAATTTAGGGGTTGTAGAACTTACATTAAGTCTTTTTAAGACCTTTGATATTGGAAGGGATAAACTTATATGGGATGTAGGTCATCAAAGTTACATACATAAAATTCTTACTGGAAGAAAAGATGATTTTAAAAACCTAAGAAAAAAAGATGGCTTAAGTGGGTTTCCTAAAAGAAATGAAAGCATATATGACTGTTTTCAAACGGGACACAGTAGCACATCCATTTCAGCAGCTCTTGGAATGGCAAGGGCAAGGGATATAAAAAAAGAAAATCATAATGTAATAGCAGTAATAGGAGATGGGGCTTTAACTGGAGGATTAGCCTTTGAAGCATTAAATGATATAGGATTTAAAAAGACTAAAATGATTATAGTAATAAATGATAATCAAATGTCTATAGCAAAAAATGTTGGAGGCTTATCTAATTATTTAAATAAACTTAGGATGAAGCCTAAATACAATAAGATAAAAGCAAAGCTGAATAAAGAATTAAGTAAATCTAAGGGCGGAAAAGTTATTTTAAATAATATGTCTAAATTAAAAAATGGTTTAAAAAGTCTTGTTGTTAATTCCATGCTATTTGAAGATATGGGACTTAAGTATATAGGACCTATTGATGGTCATGATATAAAATTAATGAATGAAGTTTTTGGTATGGCAAAGAACATTGATGGACCTGTGATAGTTCATACTATTACTAAAAAAGGAAAAGGGTATGAATTTGCAGAAAAAAGTCCTTCAAAGTTTCATGGAATTTCACCATTTAACTTAGAAAATGGTGAACCATGTAGCAGTTCTTGTGAAACTTATTCAAAAGCCTTTGGAGAGGCTTTAAATAAAATTGCTAAAGAAGATAAAGATGTAGTTGCAATCACTGCAGCTATGCCAGATGGAACAGGGCTAAGGGAATTTTCAAAGAATTTTCCTAAAAGATTTTTTGATGTGGGAATAGCAGAAGAACATGCAGTAACCCTTTCAGCAGGAATGGCTGCAAGTGGTTTAAAACCTGTATTTGCAGTATATTCTACATTCCTTCAAAGAGCTTATGATGAAATTATTCATGATGTATGCATACAAAACTTGCCTGTGGTTTTTTGTATAGATAGAGCAGGGGTTGTGGGTGAGGATGGAGAAACTCATCAGGGAATATTAGATATTTCATATTTATCTACAATGCCTAATATGACTATTGTGGCACCAAAGTGTTTAAGAGAAGTTGAACCTTTGTTAAGATGGGCTTTAAATAAAAAAACTCCTGTTGCAATACGTTATCCTAAGGGTGGAGATAAATTAAAGGGTCTTCCAGTTTTAAATAACATTAATTATGGGAAATGGGAAGTTTTAAATGAGGGAGAAAATTTAGCCATAATAGCATGTGGAAAAACTACACAATTTGCTATGGAGGCTTTAGATAAATTAAGAGAAAAAAATATAAATCCAACAATAATAAATGCTATATTTATTAAACCAGTTGATGAAGAAAAAATAAAATACTTAGCAGAAAATAATTTTGATATTATAACAGTAGAAGATAATATGAAGCAAGGTGGTCTTGGAAGTATAATTTTAAATTCATTAAATAATTATAATTATAAGGGTACTATGAAAATATTAGCCTATGAAGATAAATTTATTGAGCAGGCTTCTGTTGATATTATTTATAAAGAGAATTTTTTAGATAGTGATGGAATTGTAAAAATAGCTTTAAGTTTATCTGATAAAAAGGAGTAGTAAATTACATGGCAGAGAAAAAAGAAAGACTTGATGTATTATTAGTAAATAAAGGAATAATAACTTCAAGAGAAAGAGCTAAATCTTGTATAATGGCAGGAGAAGTCTTTGTAAATGGTCAAAGAGTTGATAAAGCAGGAGAAAAGGTTTCTGTTGATTCACAAATTGAATATAGAGGAGAAAAGCTTAAATATGTAAGTCGTGGAGGTCTTAAGCTTGAAAAAGCTATGAAGGTATATCCTATAACCTTAGAGGAAAAGGTATGTATGGATATTGGAGCATCAACAGGAGGCTTTACAGATTGTATGCTTCAAAATGGAGCTAAAAAGGTATTTTCAGTTGATGTAGGATATGGACAGTTTGCATGGAAGCTTAGATGTGATGAAAGAGTTGTCTGTATGGAAAGGACAAATATAAGATATGTAACACCAGAAGATATTGGAGAGCTTTTAGACTTTGCTTCAATAGATGTTTCTTTTATATCATTAAGAACTATTATGCCAGCAGTAATAAATCTTTTAAAACCAAATGGAGAGGTTGTAGCACTTATAAAACCTCAGTTTGAGGCAGGAAGAGAAAATGTTGGCAAAAAAGGTGTTGTGCGTGATATTGAAGTTCATAAAGATGTTGTAAGAAATATTGTTGAATTTTTATTAAATCATAATCTAAATGTTTTAGGACTAAGCTATTCACCAATTAAAGGACCAGAAGGAAATATTGAATATTTAGTATATTTTACAAAAGATTTAAATAAAGAAAGTTCATTTAGTATGGAAGAAATAGATAAGGTTGTAGAAGCTTCCCATACAGAAATTTAAGCTTTAAGTGGGGGACATTATGAAAAGGATAGGTATAGCTATAAATCCTTCTAAGGACAATGAAAATAAAATATTAAATATGGTAAAAGATAAATTTAATGAAAAGTTTGATTTAGAGGAAATAATAGTTTTTAATTCTTATGAAACTAAAAACTTAAGTTTACATAAGCCTTTAGATTTAATTGTAGTATTAGGGGGCGATGGCACTCTTTTAAATGTAGCAAGAGAAATGAGTAAAAAAGCTTATAAAATCCCTATCTTTGGAATAAATATTGGAAATTTAGGCTTTTTATCTAGTATAGACATTTCAGAAATTGACAAAGCTTTAGATAAGCTTAAAAATAAAGAATATTCTTTAGAAAAAAGAATGCTTTTAAATTGTAACCAAGAAAATAAAGAGCCTCTTATAGCATTAAATGATGTGGTAGTTGCAAGAGGAACTTTATCTAGAATAGTTAAATTTGAAATATTTATTGATGGAAAATCTTACTCTACATTTAAAGGAGATGGACTTATAATTTCAACACCTACAGGTTCTACTGCTTATTCATTTTCAGCAGGGGGACCATTTGTATATCCTAACTTAGATTTAATGGTCTTAACACCTATATGTCCTCACACAAAGAGTATGCAACCTATGATAATAAGTGGGGAAAGCACAGTTGAGATAATCCCTGAAAATGGAGAAGAAGAAATATATTTAACTGTAGATGGTCAAAAAGCTACAAGAATTAACCAAAGAGAACATATAAAAGTATGCAGGGCAGAAAAACATGTTCAAGTGCTTTTATTTGATGATTATGATTACTTTAAGGTATTAAGAACAAAAATCCTTAATAATTCTAGAGAATAAAGTTGGTGATTTATATTGAAATCAAAAAGACATGTTAAAATTTTAGAAATAATTGAAGAAAAAGAAATTGAAACTCAAGAGGAACTTGCAGAAGCTTTAAAAGAAAGTGGATTTGATGTTACTCAGGCAACAGTATCAAGAGATATAAAGAACCTAAAGCTTGTAAAAATGCAAGGAGAGGATGGAAAGTATAGATATAGAGCTCCTAATGTAAAATCATTAAATATATCAGATAAGCTTACAACTATACTTTCAAATCTTACTTTATCTGTGGAAAGAGTAGATAAATTTGTTGTTGTAAAAACAGTATCAGCAGGAGCAGCACCAGTAGCTGAGGCTATTGATAGTTCCGGATTTTCTGATATTGCAGGAACTATTGCTGGGGAAAATACAATTTTTATATTAATGAGAAGCAATGATAGTGCAGAAGAGCTAGTTAATATAATAAAAAAATTTATTGCCTAGAAAATTTGAGGTGGAGAAATGTTAATTCAATTAAATATTAAAAATTTTGCTTTAATTGAAGAGATAAAAGTAGAATTTGATGATGGTTTTAATATCTTATCTGGTGAAACAGGAGCAGGTAAATCTATTCTTATAGATGCTATTGATTATGTTTTAGGGGGAAAATTTTCAAAATCTTTAATAAGAACAGGAGAAGAAAAAACCTTTGTTGAGGCAATATTTTCAATAGATAATGAATTTGTTAAAAAAGAATTAGATGAATTAGATATTGAATATGAGGATATAATAATAATAAGTAGAGAATATACAATAAGTGGTAAAAGCATTATTAAAGTTAATGGAAGAAGTCTTATCATATCTCAACTAAAAAAGATAAGGGAAAAGATTTTAGATATACATGGACAACATCAAAATCAAACTCTTTTAGATAGAGGAAGTCATATAATATATCTTGATAATTTTATAGGAGAAAAAATAAAAGAGCCTTTAAAAAAATTTAACGAATTAAGAGAAAAGCTTAATGAAATAAAAGCTAAAATTTTAAAAATAAATGGAAATGAAGATAGAGAAAAGCTTATTGATTATACAAAATTTCAAATTGATGATATAAAAAAGGGAAATTTAAGAGTAGGAGAAGAAGAGGAGCTTAAAGAGGAATTTAACTATCTTTCTAATGCTGAAAAAATTAATAATTCATTAAAGCTAAGCTGTGAGCTTCTTAACTATAGAGATGATGGAAATTCAGTTTTAGAATCTTTATCAAGGGTTATTTCTGAACTTTCTTCTGTAGAAAAAAATTCACAGGTAATTGGAGAGAAAAAAGCAGTTATAGAAGAAGCTTATTATAACATAGAAGAGGTTTCAAGAGAGCTTAGAGACATTGCAGAGGATACTGTTTATGATGAAAATAAACTTGAAAAAATAAATGAAAGAATTTATGAGATAAATGGCTATAAAAAGAAATATGGAAATACCATAGAAGAGGTTATAGAATATTTTAATAAGCTTAAAGAAAACTACAATGAACTTGTTAATGCAAGTGAAATACTTAAAGAATTAGAAGAAGAAGAAAAACATGTTTTAAATGAAATGAAAACTGTTGGAGATACTATTCATAAAATAAGAGAAGAATTTAGCGAAATATTAAAAGAAAGCCTTTTAAAAGAGTTAGCTTATGTAGGACTTGAAAAATCTACTATGGAAATACAAGTTAAACTATGCGAAAATTATAATGAAAGAGGATTTGATGAAGTAAGTTTTTTAATATCAACAAATACTGGAGAGCCTGTAAAACCACTTGAAAAAGTGTTATCAGGTGGTGAACTTTCAAGAATAATGCTTGCATTTAAGTGTGTTTTTGCAGATAAAGATGGAATATCTACATTAATCTTTGATGAAATAGACACAGGTGTAAGTGGAGCAGTTGCTCAAAGAATAGGGGAAAAGATGTATCAGGTATCATTAAACCATCAAGTTTTATGCATTACTCATCTTCCACAAATAGCTATTTTATCAGACCATCATTATTTTGTTTCTAAAAGTATAAGAGATAACAAGACATTTACAAATATAAAAATTTTAAACAAAGATGAAAAAATTCACCAAGTAGCAACTATGCTTGGAGGAAATGAGGTTACTAAAGCAACCTATGAAAATGTTAAAGAAATGCTAAAGCTTTCAGAAAATAAAAAAATGAAATAAAAGCTTATAAAAATACATAACTAATTGAATAAAAGGAAAAAATAAA
>Ga0352976_1036818_pt1 | contig 9859 bp, 12 predicted proteins | sample Cowrumrumenfluid_FD_205949 | JGI IMG/M metagenome (GOLD analysis project Ga0352976, IMG submission 205949) | Metatranscriptome of Cow rumen microbial communities from the University of Illinois at Urbana-Champaign, USA - Cow X-1 rumen fluid... | ecosystem: Host-associated > Mammals > Digestive...
CCATAATATAAATAATAAATATAAAAATGAATATAAAAAAATAAATAAATTTAAACAAGAGGGAATTGTACCTTATTGTATGGAACATCCTGAAGTGTACAAATCAGATCCAATGTCTGAAGAAGAAATCATATAATTTGAAAAGGAATTAAAAAGAATACAAGATACAATAGATAAATTATAAAATGAAAGGAGTATTTAATTTATAATTAAAGAAAAGGGGGGTAAAAAGAAAATGGAGGTAGTATATAATGTAAAATATAAATTTAAGAACAATGAAAATAAAACTAATGAAGAATTAAAAGAGTTATTTAATAGAAAATTGTTAAATATCATTATAAAACTAGAAAATCAAGAATTAAGGTTAAATAATTCGTAATAATGATATATAATATACTTGTATTTAAAATTATTTGTAGTTATTCCAATGTATTGGAGGAATGGCTATGATAGAAAAGGTAGGTGTATATTGTAGATTATCTGATGAAGATAGAGATAAATTAAATAAAACTGATGATAGTGATAGTATAATAAATCAAAGAAGTATGTGTTTAAAATATGCCAATCAAAATGGTTGGGATGTTGTAGATATATATTCTGATGATGATTTTTCTGGAGCAGGAACTTATAGACCAGATTTTGAAAGACTTATAAATGATTGTAAAAATGGTAAGATTAATTTAGTCTTATGTAAATCACAATCTAGATTTTCAAGAGATATGGAAGTTATTGAAAGATACCTACATAATAAGTTTATTGAATGGGGAGTTAGATTTGTAAGTATTATTGATAATGCTGATACAAACATTGAATCTAATAAGAAAACAAGACAAATAAATGGACTTATTAATGAATGGTATTTAGATGACTTATCACAAAATATTAGAAAGTCTTTAAAGAATAAAAGAGAAGATGGTTTGTTTATGGGTAGCTTTGCTTCATATGGCTATGATAGAGATGAAGATGGACATAAGTTAGTTATTGATCCAGTAGCTGCTGAAGTAGTTAAAAAGATATTTAAAATGTATGCAGATGGATATGGTTATCATAGAATATGTGAATATCTAAACAATAATAATATTCCACCTAGATCTGTTTATAAAAAACAAAAAGGTAGTAAATTTATATGCTCTAATTGTGATTTAAAGACAGTTAGATGGAATCCTGATACAATTGCTCAAATGTTAAAAAATGAAGTTTATATAGGCAATTTAGTTCAAGGAAAAACTACTTATGTAAGTTATAAAAATCATAAACCTATGAAAGTACCTAAAAAAGATTGGATTAGAATTGAGAATGCTCATGAGCCAATTATAGATATGGAAACATGGAACAAAGTACAATCAATATTAGGAACACATTACAAAGTTACTAAAACAGGGCAAACAAATTATTTTACTAGAAAAGTATATTGTAGTTGCTGTGATAAAGCATTTATGAGAAATGTATATAGTGTTAAAAGTGAAAAGACAGGTAAAAGAGCATATCTACAATGTAAGGGTAATAAAAAGTTTCATATATGTCCTAATAATAAAGCAATTAGAATGGATAGTTTAGAAGAAATATTATTAAATGCTATTAATGATTTATTAGATAATTACTATGACAAGAATAATTTAAAAGAACTCTATGAAAACAGACAAGAACAAGATACAGATAATAATGATTCAGTAAAAGTACTAATAAAAGAAAAAGAAGATTTAAATAAAAAAATAAGTAATAATAAAACTTATTATAGAAATCTTTTTGAGGAAAAAGTTAAAGAAGTTATTTCTGAAGATATGTTTCAGCTGATGTCTAAGGATTATTTTAATGAAATAGAAAATATGATGAAAAGAATTGAAATAATAGATAAACAAATTGATGAGTTAAAAATTGAAAAGAAAGAAAAGAAAAATGCTGATAGCATATTAAAGAAATATAAACATATAAAAGAACTTAATAAGATTATATTAGATGAATTTATTGATAAAGTATATATTGGAGAATATGATAAAGAAAATAAAACAAGAGATATTGAAATAGAATGGAATTTTGAATTTTAGAAATATAAATAAATTTGGACTTTTCCGATACCTCGACATGGAGGAATAGGATAAATCCAAAAATAAGTGAATAACTATGAATGATAATAAATACAAGAGTATAAAGATACTTTTGATACCATGAATAAGGTTATAAAATAATCTAAAAAAATAAAGGAATTAGAGCCTAAAATTAAGCAAGTTTTTAATGAAGTAAATAATTATGCTGATAGTTATAAATCTTTAGAAAAAGAAAATCAAAATATTAAAAATGAAGTTAAGCTATTAAAAATAAAAATGAAGAATTAGAAAAGGAGAATAGAAACTTACATACTTTTATTAAATACTTATTAGATAGGATAAAAGAATTCTTTAGAAATATATTACTAAAAGGAAATGAACCATCTAAAGATTTAGTAACTCAAGAAGTAAAAGATTACTATGATTATGGTGATTTCCAACAACAAGATATTATTGATATAGCTAGGGGGACAACAAAAGAAGATGAACTTTTTTGATTATGCTTATGTGCCTGATTATCATAAAATTATCGATAAATCTGATGAATTTGAAATAAATTTATAACTTATAGTAAAAAATACCATAAATGTATTGACAATTAATTACTTATGGTGTAACATACTATATGTAAGGAGATGATTTAGACGATTTTTGAAATAGGAGCTACAGTATTTGGTTTAATACAAGGAGTATTAGTAATGCTTAATAAAAGGAGTAATTGGATATTCTATATTTTGCAGATGATATTCTTAATAATATTTTCAACTTTAAACCACTTGTACGGAGATATAGCTAATAATAGTATTTATTTAGTTATGGGTGTAGTAGGATTTATACTTTGGAATAATAATAAAGAATCAAACAAAATAACTAAAGCAAGTACAAAGGAAAGAATAATTTATATTTTGTTAATTGCTTTAGGTACAATTATTTTAAGTACAGTTCTTAAAAATACAGATGATCCACTACCTATACTTGATTCATTTACAACAATATCTAGTTTAATTGCTACTTATTATATGATGAAAAAGAAAATAGATACTTGGATAATTTGGTTTATTAATGATATTTTTTATGCAGTAGAATATTTTATTCTTCCTGATCAAGCATTATACTTATTCGCATTAAATATCATTTGGACATTTATGGCTGTTGGATCTTATATAAATTGGAAAAAAATTATGAAAGGACAAGGATAATATGATTAAACTATTTTATTCTGGTACATACAAAGTTAGACATGAAATGATTAATGAAAGCAACGTATTAGAAATGTTAAAAGATGATGTACGAAGTAAAATTGTTGGAAATGTAAAAGATACGGTTTATGCTTCTGATGGTGTAATTATAGAAAAAAATAAAAACGTAATGTATATTGGAGGATTCTACTACGAAAAACAAGATAAAAATAAAACAGTTTGTGAAAATATAGTAAGCGAAGAATTAAAGCAAATAGACAGATGTGATTTGGTTGTTGCTAATCTAACAAAATATTCGGCGATAGCTTCAGTAACAGAAATAATTTATGCAGCTTTTAAACAAAAGAAAATAGTTATATTTTGTGATCCAAAAATAACAAGTTATGAAGTAGAAGGAGAATATTGGTTTCCAATATTAACTTGTAAACAATTAAATAAAAATATAGAGGTTAAATTTATAAATAGTGAAGAAGAAATAATAAAATATGTAAATGAATTAGGAGGATAAAAAATATGAAAGTTGATGTAATAGTGGGAGGTTTATATGGTGATGAAGGAAAAGGAAAAATAGTTTCAAATTTAGGTAAGAATTATGATTATATTTTTAGAGTTAATGCATCTACTAATGCTTCACATACAGTAGTTTTAGAAGATGGAAAAAGTTTTGTAACAAAACAGTTGCCATCATTATTTGGTAAAGAAAATATTAAGTTTGTTGTTGCTCCTGGTGCAGTGTTAAACTTACATGCATTAAGATTGGAATTAGAAAGTAGAAATGACTTAGATAAAATATATAATAATATAACAATAGCATCAAGTATAAGTTTACTTATAAATCCCTATATTGATAGAAATAAGAATCAAAATCATTCAAAAAAATATGGTAGTACAAATCAAGGAACAGGAAATGCAATAATCGCTAGAGATGCTAGACATTCAGTTAAACTAGTTGATATCAAAAATGTTATAAATAATAATATATCGTTTGATATGTTAATTGGAAAAATAAAGGAATCTTGTTATGAATTAGATAAATTATTTTATCAAGATAAAAAAGATGAATATTTTAAACTTGAAGCGGAGAGTCTTATTGAAGATTTTATTCAAATAGAAAAGATGATAGGTATTTTTTGTAAGGATTATAGTAATTTCTTATATAGTATTGAATCTAATTCAAACATTCTTATAGAGGGTTGTAATGGAATTATGCTAGATAATTTACATGGACTTAATCCATTTACAACTAGTGCTTCAACCAGCATAAATTCCTTATTAAATGGTGCAAATATTAGCCCTTATTATTTAAATGAAATGTATGTTATAATTACTGGATATTTTTGTTGCTTGAATAAAAGACCATTTTTAACTGAAATGGATGAAAAAGATGCAAATAAGTTATATAGATATAATTCGGAAGTGGATGATGCTGAAAATATGAAAAGAAGACTAGGATGGTTTGATTTGCCAACATTAAAAAAATCATTGATAGGACATAAGAATGCTAAATTAATACTAAATAAATTAGATATTATGCAAGATTTAAAAAATATAAAAGTGTGTGATTATTATCTTAATGAGATGAATGAAAAAATATATGTAATGCCGGATGATGTTGAAGAACTAAAAAAATTAAAACCTCACTATATTAAATTTAAAGGATGGGGGAATATTGATAATATTAATAAAAATAATATTCCAAAAGAATTGAAAGATTATATTGATTACATTGAAAAAGAAACAAAAGAAAAAATTGCTTATATAGGAATTGGTAGAAAAGATAAAGATTTAATAAAACTTTAAAATAGGAGAATTTATATGATAATATTAGAAGGAACAGATGCGGTAGGTAAAACAAGTGTAATAAATAATTTACCTGATTATAAATTACTTGATCGTGATAAAAAAATATGTAGTTTATTTGATTTTAATGTATCATTAGTTGATAGAGTAAGTAAACTTAAAGGATATCTAGAATCAAATGAAAACTATGTAATATTCTTAGTTAACAATGATAAAGATGAATTGGAAAGAAGAATTCAATTGCGAGAAGTAGTTGATGAATATGATAAATATGCTTACCTATATAATCTTTTATATTTAGAAACATATTTATATATGAAACAAAATAATTTGTTAGGTGATAAGTTGTTTATGATAGACTGTACTGGCTTATCATTAGAAGAGGAAACAATCAAAGTAAAAGAGATAGTTGATAATATATAGTAATATATAAAAGGATGTAGATAGTATGCCTAATATAAGTGCTCACATGATAGTTGCACAAGAAGTTGCCAAAAAAATAAATATTAAAAGTGATGAATTTATTAAAGGAAATCTACTTCCTGATATTATTGATATAGGAGATAGTCATCACAAAGTACAAAATGGTATTTATATGGTTCCTGACATTGAATACTTTTTACAAAAATTGGATTTTAGCAAAGATTTAAATATTGGCTATCTTACACACTTGCTTTTGGATAAGCATTATTTAAGTGATTATTTGGGGTCTTTATATCCTAATACAAATATATTCTTAGATGGTATTATTTACAAAGATTATGATTATTTAAACTTTCTACTTGTTAATAGATTTGGATTAAATGTTGATAAATTAGAAAACATATTAAGTCGGTATGATTGCAAAATTTTGAAAGAAAAGTTAAAATATAATATAGAATGTTTAAAGCAAAAGAAAGACGGGAAAACTAAATACCTAAATTTTGAAAGCTTTGCTAATTTTCTTTTAGAAGTTTCAGATACTATTAGTAAGGAGTTGGTTGAATATGCAAATAAACCTAGTAAGTTGTATATTTGTATTAGATAGCGAAAAAAATGATAATATTAGAAAAAATGACGTAAAAAAATTAAAAGTGTTAGTTAATAACAATAATGAGTTGCCAACAATTAGCATTGAAGGTAATGATATAAAAAAGCAGGTTAGAAAGAGCATTTCTAGTATTATAGGTAGTAATATTTTTCATTTAGAACAAGTATATACTATGGATTATAAAAGTGATATAGATATCATCTATTTAGGTGTGACAAATATTGATAATATAAGTGAATTAAAAGAAGATCATAAACTTGTAGATTTTGAAATTAAGGATAATAGCTTAATTACTTTAGATAATAAAGAATATGAATATAAAACTATTGAACTAGAAGATAACAATAATATTGAATATATACATGATATAAAAATAAAAGATGAGCAAGTTAAGAGAACATTAATGAATTTATTAATAAGTTATAAGCGTATTAGAAATAATATTGATAGTACTGATATTATATTTAAGTTTATGGGTTCTAGTTTTACATTAGAAGATGTTAGAATTGTATATGAATTAATAAAAGATTGTAGTGTAGATAAGTCTAATTTTAGAAAAAAAATTATTAAATATTGTGAAAAAGTTGATTCTACCACAAATGAAAAAAATGGATATAGACCAAGCCAAAGATATAAATTTAAACCTTTAAAAGGAGATGTATGGATTTAAAACCATTTTAAATAATAATATAATTCAAGTGAAAAAATCGAAATTGTAATTTATAGCCAAAAATCCTTGAAATCGTTGACTAATATGGGTTTAATGGTACTATATTTAGCCAAACATTTGCGTTATTTGTGTGCTTAAATATTTAATTGGTAAAAGATTATTCACTTGTTGATTTGAAGAGAACATGATTTAAATGAAAAATGAAAAAGAAATTTGTAAAAAGCATAAATTCTCCATAAAGGATTTGGAAAGTTGGCATGCAGATTTACTCGTTACTCATGCTTGTGGAGTAGGTTGTAAGTTTTGTATAGATGCTTTTGTAGATACAAGTAGTAATGTTACTAATTTATCTGATATAGAAGATTATTTAAGATTTCTTGCCGAAGTAGAAAAAAAGAATCATCCTGATATGTCATCTGTTCTAATTTTAGGTGGAGAGCCAACAAAAGCACCATTTGATTATTTGAAAAAAGTTGCCGAATTAATTCATTATTATGGCTTTAATGCAGCAATGACTACAAATGGTCAATCAGGAGAGAAATTATTAGAATTAGATGGTTATATTGATTTTATTAATATTTCTCATTATGGAAAAAATGCAATAATAAATAAAGATTATTTGTATAAGTTTAAAAAACTGAAATTACATTATCGAAACTTATCACAAAAGATGCTTTTTCAACATTTGAAAGTTTTAAGCAATTTATAAAAGAGGCAAAAACTAATTCTTTAAATTATAGGTTTTCAACATTACAAGAAAATACAGTTAATTTGTCAGACTTACATCCAAAATGGGTTGATGAAGAATTATTACCAAATTGTAAAATTATACCTTGTTTAGAATGTTTAAATGCAACTGAGTATGAAGAATATATTATAAAAATTATGCATTATCATAATGACAATGAAAATATAGATTTTCCTCCATATCCAAAATTATATCCGAATGGAAATGTTAATAGAGATTTTTCTAACGAAGAATCTGAAATAGATTATAAAAGAAATTATAATAAAGATTAATAAAATAAAAAAATATTAATTATTAATAGTTCTAAATTTGGTATTTAAAATTTATTTTATAGCATATTTTTAGGGGGTAATAATGAATTTAGAAGATGAAGAAACTAATATGCTTTGTTATTTTGTGTTTATAGGAATAGCTGTCAAAAATCGTAAAATGGATATCTTTCCTAAAAATTTAAAATTTATTTTTAGTTTAGATGATATTAGTTTACTAGAAAAATTAATTAAAAGTAAGGTAAAAAACAATATATTTGAATATGATCCGCCTGACGGCTATTATATATATAGTAAAAACATAGAAGAAACTATTTCTATTCTAAAAAGTAATTTAGAAGAATATTCAAACCATAAAGATGAAAATATTCATTATATTTATATAGATGATATTTTTAGATTTAATAGTCTATTAAATAGATTGCGAGAAGCTCTAAAAGGAGAATTTGAGAATTATAAATATTCCATATTAAGTTCTATTTGGATTAGAATGACGCCTAATGATTTAGACAATATTTATAAATTTATAGAGAAGCAAATAGCATTTATTGAAAATAAGTCTTTTGTTGCACTTAATATATTATTAAATGAGCACCTTAAAGAAACCTGTATATGTGATATTGGAAATTATAAAGTAACATATCAAGTATGGGATGCAGGCATATGGTATGAAACTAATAGAAAAATGTCTTTTACTGTAAGTAATAAATATTTTAAAAATAGATTTTTATTTCTTCCAGATATTTATTTTGAAATAATAGAAGAAGATGGTAGAAATGTATGTTATATTTCTGCTATCCAGGATCGTAAACATATTGTGAAATGGTTTGATGAAAAATCAGCCGAGGAAGATTTATCGCCTATAAAAAGACAATTAAGAAATAAATATGTTAATTATAGATTTGTTTTGGCACTTGAAATTTTTATTCAAATACTAAGAGAAAATGGAATATACGGTATTAAAGTTCCGTTATTACACCTATTTAATTATGATTATCATGTATGTATGAGTGAAGATTGTAAAGAAAGAATGACTTATCTTGAAGAAAAAGTCAGAGAAGGAAAATTATCGCTAGATGATGCAAATTATGAACAAACAAAAGAACTGTTTGATCATATAGCAGATAAAGAAGATGTAGTTAGTAAAAATAAAACAGAAAGATTAATTGAAACTTTTATGCTTGTAGAGGAAAGATTCAGAGATATTGAAATATTAAGTGAACCATTTATACAAGATGAAAATTTAATTGTTAAAGTTTTAGATACGCCTAAAGATAAAAGTTTAAAAAAGTTTTAATGTAAATTTATATTATATTAAAAATATTAAAAGAGGTAAAAATATGATAGCAGCAACAAATAATAAAGGCAAATTAGAAGAAATAAGAAAAATATTAACAGATTATAAGATATATTCTTTAAAAGATAAAAACATCAAACCTGAAGCAAAAGAAATATATGATTATCTATTTGCAGAGGGATTTGAAAGAACTATCTCTCATATAAGTATTGGAAGAATACAAAGGGAGTTAAAAAGTATTACCAATATCGGATTTAGAAATAATCTAAAGATATTAGAAAAATATAAATATTTAGTTTATAAAGAATACGATACAGGATTATACCAAGTACAGTAAATGTTCGGAGATTTATGTTAGTACCTTTTCTATAAGATATATAGAATAATTCAAAATAATATCTTTAGGGGAATATATAAAAAATCCCCTTTAGGATATTATTGCTCAAAATTGGGAATGGAAAAGCCCATATTTATTAGATGGGAGAACTATTATTATATTAGATTGTGAATTTATCATGACTCCAAGAATATTATTTAATGATAGGAATTTATCTAAAACAGATTGTAGTGTTTTAGGTCTTATCAATTCACTTACCTTGAAAAATGGATATTGTTATGCGAGTAATGAATATTTAACAAACTATGTAAAAGTTTCAAAAAGAACAATTAGTGATTCATTGTCTAAAATAAAACGATTGAAATATATTATAGTAAAATATAAAAATAATAATCGTAGAATATATCTTAATATTGAAAAAATACCAACAAAGCCAGCAAACCAAGTAGCAAATAATTGTAGCG